>ULRN01044472.1_pt1 | contig 28684 bp, 24 predicted proteins | sample 1955461 | NCBI WGS metagenome assembly ULRN01 (sample SAMEA4835683, study PRJEB28245) | human gut metagenome | biome: gut microbiome; material: fecal sample | place: Denmark | collected 2008 | reverse complement strand
CGTCACAAAGCCTTTCCAACGTGAGGAGCTGGTGAAGAGGGGGGCCCACCGCTACGAGCTTTACAGCATCAAACGCATCAAGGCCGAGCTGGAGAACACGATCGAGTCTAGGGATACGCTATACTCCGTTATCGCCCATGACCTGCGTTCCCCGCTAGGCTCGTTGAAAATGATGAATAACGCCATCTTGATGATGGTGGACAAGGAGCGGGTAGGCGACGAGGTGTACGAGATGATCCAGATGATGAACAAGACCTCCGAGGAAATCTTCCTCTTGCTGGACAACCTGCTGAAATGGGCCAAGAACCGCTTGAACAAGCAGCACGTATATAAGCAACAGACCGACATAAACAGTATCATCGACAGTACCGCCGAGATGTATGTCCCGATGGCGGCGCAAAAAGGCGTGAAGATTATCCTAGAAAATCTGGATAAAGAGCTGGTAGGCTTGGTCGATATCGATATGCTCAAGACGATTATCCGTAACCTGATCTCTAACGCCATGAAGTTTAGTTTCGAGGGAGGCACGATCACCTTATCCTCACGCTCCGAGGGGGATTTCGTAACCGTTAGCGTGAAAGATACCGGCAAGGGCATCAAGAAAGAGGATCAAGACAAGCTCTTGAAACAAGACTCGCATTTCACAACCTACGGGACGAAGAACGAGAAAGGCTCCGGTCTGGGATTGATGCTTTGCAAGGACTTCGTGGAGCTTCATGGAGGAAAGCTTTGGTTCGAGTCCGAGGGCGAGGGCAAAGGAACGACCTTCCTGTTCTCGATGAAGGCGCTGAACCAAGAGGCATAGCCGGTCGGCGTACCGCCTGTCCCTACCGATCGTAGACAAGTGTCGTACAAACAAACTAAATATTTCGTATATTTGCATCCCGGATTAATATCCGGGATTTTTTTGTGTGCCGAGGTGACATTAGGTACATTATTATTTATCGTATAAACATTATTATCGTATGTATACCGTAATTAAACGTATGGAGATCTCCGCTTCCCATAGCTTGAGATTGTCCTACCCCAGCAAATGTGAGAATCTACATGGTCACAATTGGATGATCACGGTTTATTGCCGCTCCAAGGAATTAAACGCCGATGGCATGGTAGTCGATTTCAGTCATATCAAGAGATCGGTGAAATCCCTGTTGGACCACCAGAACTTGAACGATATCCTGCCTTTCAACCCGACGGCGGAGAACATAGCCTTTTGGGTATACGAGCAGATCCCGTCTTGTTTCAAGGTAGAGGTAAAAGAGTCTGAGGGTAACACGGCGATCTATGAGGAAGATTAACGAGATATTCTACAGCTTGCAAGGCGAAGGGTTCCATACGGGGACTCCCGCCGTATTCGTCCGCTTCTCCGGTTGCAACCTGAGATGTAGCTTCTGCGACACCCGCCACGAGGAGGGCGTAATGATGACGGACGAGGAGATCGTGGAGAAGGTATCTTCCTTTCCCGCACGGATGGTGATCCTGACGGGAGGAGAACCTAGTCTGTGGATCGACAAGGCGCTTATATCCCGCTTACGTGAGGCGGGGAAACTGATCTGTATCGAGACCAACGGCACACGCCCCTTGCCCGACGGCATCGACTGGGTGACTTGCTCGCCCAAGGAGAACGCCCCGGTGGTATTGGAAAGGATCGACGAGATAAAGGTGGTTTATACCGGGCAAGACCTGTCCGCATACGCCGAAATCCCCGCACGGTACCATTTCCTGCAACCCTGCTCCTGCCAAAATACGAAAGAGGTAGTGGATTACATCCTCCGGCATCCCCGGTGGAGACTAAGTCTGCAAACCCATAAACTGATCGATATCCAATAGATAGGATGAGACGGGGGCATGCCCCGTCTCTACTGCTATAGATAACGGACTTCTTTACCTCTCACGGCGTCATTCACCTCTCCATCGCCATAGGCCAACTCGCCATTCACGAAAGTCTTCCATACGCCATGGTGGAACGTATAGCCCTCGAAAGGAGACCAGCCGCATTTGTACAAGATATTCTCCTTCGATACCGTCCAAGTCTGCTCCGGATCGATCAATACGATATCGGCGTAGTATCCGGGACGGATGTATCCCCTCCTATCGATACGGAACAGCTCCGCCGGCATATGCGCCATCTTCTCGACCACCTTCTCGTACGTGAAACGGCCTTCCATCGCCAGCTCCAACATCGTGATCAAGGAGTGCTGGATAAGCGGTCCTCCGGAAGCCGCCTTCAAGCAAGAGCCTTGCTTCTCCTCCGGCAGATGCGGGGCATGGTCGGTAGCCACGATATCGATCGTATTGTTATTGACCGCCTCACGCAGCGCCGCGCGATCCTCGATCGTCTTGATAGAAGGATTCCACTTGATACGATTACCGAACCTAGCGTAGTCGCCGTCATGAAACCACAGATGGTGCACGCAGACCTCGCCGGTTATCTTTTTCTCGCTCAAGGGAAGATGGTTACTGAGCAACGATAATTCCTTCTCCGTGGAGAGATGCAGGATATGCAAACGGGAATCCAAGCGGGTAGCCAGTTCAACCGCCTCGGCCGAGCATTGGTAGCAGGCCTCCTCGCTACGGATCTTGCTATGGAAAGAGATATCCAGATCCTCGCCATGCAGGTTCGTGTAATACTGGATATTACGCCGGATCACCTCCTCTTTCTCCGCGTGGATGGCGATCAGCATACCGGCCTCGCCGAAGATACGCTCCAACGAGTCTTTCTTGTCCACCAGCATATTTCCCGTAGACGAGCCGAGGAAGAGTTTCAGTCCCGGCACACGGCTACGATCCAGCCTGCGGATCTCGTCCATATTATCGTTTGTCCCACCGAAGAAGAAGGAGTAATTCGCACGGGAGACCTCGGCGGCACGGTTGAATTTCCATTCCAGATCGGCGATCGTCGTGGTCTGTGGCTTCGTGTTCGGCATGTCCATGAAGGTCGTCACGCCACCGGCCACGGCCGCACGGCTCTCGGTCCCGATATCCCCCTTATGGGTAAGCCCGGGGTCCCGGAAATGCACCTGATCATCGATGACGCCCGGTATCAACCATTTCCCCGTAGCGTCGATCACTTGGTTCGCCTCGGCACGCACGTTCCCGGGAACCTCCCCCTCGAACACCGCCGCGATCTTATCTCCCTCCACCAACACCGAGCCGATAAAAGAACGGCCCTCGTTGATGATTCTCGGATTTTGGATTAATATTTTATTCATCTTTCTTATCCTATTATAAATTGTCAAACTCTGTTTTCATTAGGCATGGCTCGCATGTTTCCTCGGATACTTCCTGAAGAAACTCCACCATTTCAATTGAAGGACGCCGAATAAAGCCTCCCCGAATATCGAAGAGTTCATCTTGGAGACACCCAAGGCACGGTTGATAAAGATGATCGGCACCTCCACGAGCTTGAAGCCGCACTTATAAGCCGTAAACTTCATCTCCACCTGAAAGGCGTATCCCTTGAAATGGACACGGTCCAGATCGATCGTCTCCAGCACCTCACGGCGGTAACATTTAAAGCCCGCCGTCGTATCCTGTATCTTCATACCCGTGACGATACGGACATACACCGAGGCGAAATAAGACATCAACACACGGCCCAACGGCCAGTTCACCACATTCACCCCGTTGCAATACCTCGACCCGATGGCTACGTCGGCACCCTGCGCGGTACAAGCGGCGTATAGCTTCGGCAGGTCATGGGGATTATGACTGAAATCGGCGTCCATCTCGAAAATAAAATCATATTTATGCTCGATAGCCCATTTAAAACCCCGGATATAAGCGGTACCCAATCCCAGCTTCCCCTTACGCTCCACGATAAAAAGACGCTCCGGGAACTCCTTCTGCAAGCCCTTCACGATAGCCGCCGTCCCATCCGGAGAGCCATCATCGATCACCAAGATATGAAACACTTTCTCCAGCCCGAACACGGCACGAATGATATTCTCAATATTCTCCTTCTCGTTGTATGTAGGAATAATGACGATACTGTCTGACATATACTTTAATCAATTAATTTTTAGCTCATTATATATACAACTGTAAACCATTTGTAAATTACTCTCCAAAGTTACATATTTTTTCTGTGTAAATCTATCATCCAGTTGGCCCATTCGTCTGTTCCATGATAAGCAAATGTATTTTGGCTTTTCACCCAACTTCCCCGATTTCCCCCTAAATACCTAATACTCAAATTAAGCTGCTTTATTCTTCCACTTTTATTCGATTATTCCAGCGTTTTTCCGTAAGTTTGTCTTCATTAATTTCTAACGCTTGTAAAATTAAGTACTATGAATATACAGCAACTCGAATATATCCTAGCGGTGGATACTTATCGTCATTTCGCAAAGGCCGCAGAGCATTGTAGGGTGACACAACCGACATTGAGTATGATGATCCAAAAGCTGGAAGACGAACTAGGTATTAAATTGTTCGATCGAAACCTGCAACCCGTTCGCCCCACACCTGCCGGACTTAAGGTTATTGAGCAAGCGAGAAATGTCCTCTATCAAGCTTCTCTTATCAAAGATATCGTGAACGAGGAGGAACAGTCATTGAAAGGTACGTTCCGCTTAGCGGTGCTACCGACTATCGCCCCTTATTTGCTACCTCGCTTTTTCCAGCAATTATCGGAAAAGCATACGGATCTTGACATCCGTATGCTGGAAATGAAAACCGCTCCCACTATGGCCGCCCTGCAAAACGGGGAAATCGATGCCGCTATCATAGCGAACCAACCCACAGAATCCTATTTACAAGGAGACATATTATATTATGAGCAATTCTTCGGATACGTGGCTCATAATGAATCTATCTTCAAAAAGGATTTGATCCGTACCGCCGATATCAACGACGAGCGGTTGTGGCTGCTGGACGAGGGACATTGCTTCCGTGACCAGCTGATGCGTTTCTGCCAGATGGAAAAGGTAAAGGTTCGCCAAGCCGCTTACCGTTTAGGTAGCCTAGAGACATTTATGCGTATGGTGGAAAGCGGTAACGGTATTACGTTCATCCCGGAATTGGCTACCCTGCAATTAAGTAAAGAGCAGAAAGAATTGGTACGTCCGTTCGCCATTCCCAAGCCGACACGGGAGATCGTCTTTGTCACCCGTAAAGATTTTATCCGGCATACCGTAGCGGGTATCTTAATAGAGAGCATCAAGAAAGCGGTACCTAAAGAAATGTTGACTTTGCAGCCCGGACAAAAGGTTGTGTGATTTTTTTGATAAATCCCATAGGGTATTTCTTTTCTGAGCGATCCTATAAGTACAAAGTGATTATTTACCATTAAAACAATACAAATATGAAAGCGCTCTGTAAACAAACTATGGGATTTATCCTGATGATACTGTTGGCTTGCGGTGTAACCTCTATAAAGGCACAGGATAACGCAGACGATGAGTTTATCACTGTCAGCGGTGTAGTAAAAGACAAGCAAACACGAAAAAAACTGGAATACGTAAATATCTCTATTCCGGGAACCAACGTGGGAACGATCACCAATAATGACGGTGAGTTCTCTATCAAAGTGAAAAACGGCCTCCATGCCAGACAAGTAGAAGTATCGCATATCGGATATTTGAATGGCTTGATCCCCGTGAACGATAAGGACATATTAGAATGTACGGTATTACTCGAACCGAACATGAATACGCTTAGCGAAGTCATTATCCGGGCCGGAGATCCTCGATATATCGTAGAGGAGGCGATTGAGAAAGTAAATAAGAATTACATCGCCACAGGTAGCATGCTAACCGGGTTCTACCGGGAGACCGCACAAAAAGGCCGTCGTTACATCAATATCTCGGAAGCGGTTATCGATGTTTACAAAACTCCCTATAAGGACAGGAACGTGGAACGGGATCGGGTACAGATCTATAAAGGACGTAAATTATTGAGCGAGAAGGCTAGCGACACATTAGCCGTGAAATTATTGGGAGGCCCTAACCTATCCGTTTACGTGGATGTGGTGAAGAATCCGGATTTATTGCTCGACCCGAATATCTTACCTTATTACGCCTTCCGTATGGAAGAAAGCGTGATGTTAAACGACCGACCGCATTACGTAATCAGTTTCCAACCTCAAGCGATCTTGCCTTACGCCTTATATTACGGTAAATTGTATATCGATAAGGAACGGCTTTCCTTCAGCCGTGCGGAATTCGCCCTCAACATGGATGACCGGAATAAGGCTACCGAGGCCATCCTCCGCAAAAAACCTTTTGGCTTGCGATTTAAACCCGTGGAGGTAGCTTTCCTCGTAACTTACAAAGAACGTGACGGCATGAGCTATCTGAGTTATATCCGCAATGAGGTTCGCTTTAAATGCGACTGGAAACGAAAACTCTTCTCAACCAACTACACGATCGTATCCGAGATGGTCGTTACCGATGGTAAAGAACAAAATAATGCCATCCCCTACCGGATGTCTTTTAAAGCGGATCAGTCTCTATCCGACAAGGTATCGGACTTCGCCGACGAGAACTTCTGGGGAGCTTACAACATTATCGAGCCTACCGAGTCTTTGGAGAATGCGGTATATAAATTAAAGAAGCAACATAAAAATTGACCGTGTAAATATACTATCGACAATGATATGGACAAATCATTATCTTTGTCCATTATCAATTATCTGTTGAAACCAAATTATTATGGATTTGTTCGTACTCAAAAAGATCAAGGAAGGGGATATTAAAGCATTCGAAAGTATTTTCAGGCTTTATTATACCCCTCTTTGCCTGTACGCGACCAGTATAACAGGAGAGCAGGAAGTCGCGGAGGAGATCGTTCAGGACTTGTTTTATGTATTCTGGAAAGAAAGAGAATCTCTTCCAATCTTACGTTCCATCAAGAACTACCTTTATGGAGCTACCCGGAACCAGTCCTTACAATATCTGGAGCATCGGGAAGTACGATACCGATACCGGAATACGGTTTTAGCCGGAGAGAATCCGGAATCCGAATCGTATACCCCGCAAGATCAACTTGAGTACAAAGAATTGCAATCCTTGGTCAACCGGGCATTAGGTAAATTGCCCGAACGACGCCTCCGGATCTTTCGGATGCACCGTTTCGAAGGAATGAAATACGCGGAGATAGCCTCCAGCCTCTCATTGTCCATAAAGACAGTAGAAGCGGAAATGACCAAGGCACTACAAACACTAAGAAAAGAAATCGAGAATTATACCTAACAGTTATGAATCAAATAGAAAAAAATAAATTGAAGACAGACCAAGCATGGGAACAATTATACACTCGCTTGGAGCAAGACGGGCTGCTGGATAAGCCAATTTCCGGTACACAAATCCCATACCGGATCGGACTTATGAAATGGGCCGCCGCTATCGTTATACTCTGTGTATCGGTAGCTACGGCTATTTTCCTTGGACAAGAACGGACACCGGAGACCACTCTGCTCACCCTGCATAATAACGAGGCTTCCACCACCTTGGTCACGACTTTGGAAGACGGGTCTATCGTTTATCTGGCCGATAACAGCCAGTTAAGCTATCCGGAACATTTCCAAAGAGAAAAAAGAGAGGTGTCTCTACTAGGAAACGCCCTTTTTGATGTAAGCGGGAATAAGGAACGTCCTTTCCTAATCGAGACAGAGCAGGCCCGGATCGAGGTATTGGGAACCTCATTCAATATCAAAAGCTCGGATAAAAGCGCCTTTGAATTGGCCGTTCGCCGGGGATTAGTGAAAGTGACACTCAAGAAGAACGGAGAACAAACGCTGGTAAAGGCCGGCCAAACCGTATCCTTATTCTCCAACCGTTTACAAGTAGCTCCGACTCAAGATAACGAACAATTTTCCGATTACACCCGCCGTATCCAGTTTAAGGATGAGCGTCTGGGAGATATCTTGCATGTAATTAATCTGGAGTATCCGAAGATGCCATTGAAGACAACGGCTGATTTAGAGAATAGACGGCTGACCGTTAGTTTCTATAATAACTCACCCGCGACGATGGCTGAACTGATCTGCGCGGCGTTAAAACTAAAATGTACGCAACAAAATAATATATGGATGATTTCCGAACCTTGAGACAGCTGGTCGTAGGATGGTTGCTGTTACTCGTAGCTCTCATCCCTATGAATGCCCAGAATGGTAACGTACTGGGACAGGTCATACGATTGCCTAAATCAAAAGGAAATATCTACCAATTGCTGGGACTCGTCACGGAACGTTCCGGCTATCTTTTTATATACGACAGTAAGATTATCGATAATGAACAAACAACATCGATAAAAGGTGGAGATTATACGATACAAGAAGCTATATACGCTATTACCGGTAATAAAAATCTGGCGATCCGTACGATAGAGAACCATCTCTTGCTTTATCTGCCAGAGAGTTCCTCCGCTCCTAAAAGCGTATCCGTAACTCCCGATTCCATACAAACCTATTTCTCGATAGAAGGTTCTTTACAGGATCAATATACCCATGAGCCAATCGCGTTCGGATCGGTAGGAATCGGTGAGGCCGCTATCGGCACCATCACCAACCAGAATGGAGAGTTCCGATTGAAATTACCGGACTCACTCCGGTTATCCAAGGTACGTTTCTCTCATATCGGCTACCTTCCCCAAGAGATAGATGGTCGGGAGTTAATAGATAAACATACCGTCTTATCCCTAGAGCCTAAAGTAATCTCTATCCAAGAAGTTATCGTGCGTCTAACCAATCCGAAACGCTTATTACAGGAGATGCTGGACGAGAGGAGAAGCAATTATTCCCAGCACCCGATTTACCTTACCACATTTTACAGAGAAGGCGTTGAACGTAAAAAAGGACTCGTAGGACTGACCGAGGCTGTTTTTAAGGTATATAAGGCATCTTACCACAGCAATGCCTTGGCCGATCAAGTGAAACTACTAAAGATGCGCCGCATTAGTAACGAGCAGGAAAAGGACACGTTGATCACAAAAATGAAGTCGGGTATCTACTCCTGCCTTGTCTTGGACTTGATGAAACAGTTACCGGAGTTTCTGGATCCTAGCCCGGATTCACCCTATACATACGCCCATACCGACATCACGGTAGTGGATGATCGACTTGCTAACGTCATCTCTTTCGAGCAACGGAAGAGTATCAATGAACCGCTTTATCGGGGACAGATATATATCGACATGGAAAATAATGCCTTATTAAGGGTGGACTTTGAGGTCAATCCCCAATATATCGAGCAAGCGGCCGGCATGTTCGTCGAGAGAAAAAGCCGGAATTTACGGATCACGCCCCAGAAAGTAGCCTATACGGTATCTTACAAGCAATGGAATGGCACCTACTACATTAACCATATCCGGGGAGATCTGCATTTTAAAATTAAAAAAAGAAGACAACTTTTTAACACAAATATTTTACATACTTGGTTCGAAATGGTTACCTGTAAGATAGATACAGCCAATGTGAACCGCTTCTCACGCATTGAATCCCTTCCCACCCGCACGGTTTTCTCGGATACTCACTTCAACTACGACGAGGGTTTCTGGGGAGATTTTAACGTAATATTACCCGAAGACAAACTGAATGAGGCTATTAGCAGAATCACCTCAAAGATAGAGGAAACGAACTACTAATCCCCTGAAAATCATAAAGGGAGCCTTTTCGCAAAGGCTCCCTTTATAGGTTTTTAATAGGTATTAGTCTTTAAGGCAAAAAGATTGTTTAGGTTATCTGCATGCAAAGATGGGCTAATTAATATAATTGAGCAAATAAAAAAAGATATTGTACAACACATTTTTTTAAGTTTATCGAAATTTCTTTGCAGCTTGTGTTACTTTTTAACAATTACAAGCTCCAATAGATCATCTGATGGATGCGACCTTGATAGACTCCTTTCACGTCCGCCAACACGGCATGTTCATTCGTGATCGACATGAAGTAGGACTCATCCAGCTTCAAATAAGTCGTATGAGCGACAGCTACCACTACCGCGTCATATTTCTTCCCGGGCCTCTCTACTAACCGGATACCGTACTCTTGCAATACTTCCAAAGGGGAAGCGAACGGATCCATCACATCGACCTCGGCTCCGAAGTCCTTAAACTCATTGATAATATCGGCTACTTTCGAGTTACGTATATCCGATACGTTTTCCTTAAAAGTCATACCCATCACCAACACGTGCGCTCCTAGGATATTTTTCCCCTGCGAGATAATCTTTTTCACGACCTTCTTTCCGATATACCGTCCCATGGAATCGTTCACGTAGCGACCGGAGTTGATCATCTTCGTGTGATATTGCAATTCTTTGGCTTTATGCACCAGATAGTAAGGATCTACCCCTATACAATGCCCACCTACCAATCCGGGAGAGAAAGGCAGGAAATTCCATTTCGTTCCGGCGGCTTTCAAGACATCAAACGTATTTACCCCCATTCGATCGAAAATAATGGAAAGCTCGTTCATAAGGGCTATATTCACGTCACGCTGGGTATTCTCGATAATCTTGGCGGCTTCGGCTACCTTGATACTAGGCGCACGGTGCAACCCCGCTTGAACGACCAGCTTATAGACTTCCGATATTGTTTCCAAAGCTTCGGCATCGCAGCCGGAAACGATCTTCACGGTATTTACCAAGGTATGTACCTTATCACCCGGATTGATTCGTTCCGGTGAGTATCCAACCTTAAAGTCCTCTCCTACTCTCAACCCTGAAACCTCCTCCAAGATCGGGATGCAATCCTCTTCCGTACATCCCGGATATACGGTAGATTCGTATACTACATAATCGCCTCGTTTAAGGACTTTGCCTACCGTGCGAGTCGCACCAAACAAAGGGGATAGATCCGGCTCGTTATGGCTGTCTATCGGGGTAGGAACAGCTATCACGTAAAAGGAAGCCTCCCTCAGCTTCTCTATAGAAGAAGTAAATGTGATGTCCTTATGTTCAAATACCTCAGAGGAAAGCTCACCACACGGATCTATACCGTTCCGAAGCTTGTCCAAGCGATCCTCGTTGATATCAAATCCGATAACGGAAACATGTTTAGCGAATTCCATCGCGATAGGAAGCCCGACATATCCTAGTCCGATTAGGGCAAGTTTTGTTTGTTTATCTAGTAACTTTGTATACATTTTATTATTTCATCATTCTACTTAAAAAGTCCGGATTCCGACGAGTATCCCAAACAGACAAGATTGTATGCAAATGTAGCAATCTTCAGTTTACCTAACGGAATAAAGGACGTTTTATTTCATAAAGAAGGTCCCTTATCTCGTTTCCAAAATAAGGGACCTTGTCTTCTAAGTATAAATATGTTTCTTTTACTGCAAACGGCGGATACCTATAGCCTTGTTATATTGGGCTAAAGAAGCCTTTTGCTGATACCAAGTCTGGATCAAGCTGCTGTAAGACTGAATCCATGACAATTGGGCGGAGAGCACATCCAAGATCGGTAGTTTACCCTCGTTGTAGCTGAAGGTATTCAAATCAAGGTTCTCCTCGGCAATCTTACAAGCCTCTTCCGCGACGGTAATTTGTTTCGTATACTCGGTTAGGCTTGTCCATGCGTTCGCTACCTCTTGAGCGATCTTATCACGCGTATTGTCCAAGGCGTATTCCTTACTACGAAGGATGGCCTTCTGGGAATTTACCTCCTTGAAACGGGCTCCCCAACGGAACAAAGGTATCTTCAAGGAAGCGAAGACGGCCGGAGTCCACAACTGGTCCGAACCTTTCACGTTCAACATCGGCGTACCCCAAGTACCTTGAAAACCGATCGCCAAAGACGGGTTATATTTCGCCTTCGACAAATTGATCTGTCTCTTTTGATACTCTATGTTCAACTCGGAAATAGCGTAGTCCGGACGATTCCGAAGAGCTACCTCCTCTCCTACTTGCAACGGCAAGGCCAGATAGGTCGTAATGGAATCTTCCACCTCGATCGGGTCTAACGGAGACACACCCATCAATGAGTTCAGGTTCTGTAACGCGATCTGATACTCCTTATAAGCCGAGCTTTTATTCAATTCCGCTTCTTTCAAGCGGGACTCCACTTGCAATAGATCGGTCTTGCTGATCTGGCCGTCATTGAAACGGATCGTCAACACGTTCGCCAACTCCCCGACAATGTCTACATACTGACACATCACATCGTACATACCTTTACGTGCGGCGGCCGTCCAATAGTTCAAATCGGCGGAATAAACGATATTATCCGTTGTCAATTCTTCCGCTTGCTCGGTGATCTTGCCTTGTACCTGAGCTGCCTTATAGTTATTATAGATCTGTCCGCCGGCATAGATGGGCTGGCTCACCGTAGCGCCTAGGCTATACGTATTATGATCCATCTCTACGGACATGCCCGGTCCGAAATCCAAATCATATTTATTGATACGGTACTGATAACTGCCGGAGAAGTCCACCGAAGGGAAGAAACCGGTCTTAGCGGCCTTGATCGCATGCTGCATAGCGATACGCTCCTCAGAGCTTTGCTTGATCTGACGGCTGTATTCAAGGACCCGTTCCTTATATTCCACAGCCGATAGCCGGGTGTCTTGCGCTTTAGCGGACAAGACACCCAACAATAAACAACCTATGATTATCTTATTTCTCATACCTTTTACTCTGATTTAATCTTAAAGAAAACACAATAAGTAACCGGAAGCACGAAGATCGTCAAGATCGTAGATACGAACAGACCACCCATGATGGTAGCCGCCATACCGGCGAACATAGCGTCACCCAACAACGGCAACATACCTAAGATCGTCGTACCGGAAGCCATCGTCACCGGAACGATACGGGTTTTCGTTGCCTCTATCACGGCATTCACCGGAGACAAGCCCGCGTTCAATTGTAAACCGATCTCGTCCACCAGCACGATCGCATTCTTGATATTCATACCGATCAAGCCCAACAGACCCAGCATAGCAAAGAAGTCGAGAGACTTACCGAATACCAACAATCCCAATACCACACCAATGAAAATCAAAGGCAGCATCGCCATGATCAATACCGGTTTCCGGTAATATTTCGGGAATAAGAATAACAAGGTGACATAAATCAAACCGAACATCAACGGGATATTAGCGGCGATCGCCTTATTACCTTTATCTTGCTCGGATTGCTCACCGAAATACGTCATCTTATATCCTTCCGGCACCTGAATCTTCTCCTGTACCTCTTTCCACAAATGACTGAAAGCAGCCATCGTATTGGCACCACGCTTCGGCTCACACTGCATAAGCATACACGGCTCACGGTTGAATCGTCTCACTACGTTAAACTCATAATCCAGCGAGAAATCATCGATCACCTGCTCCACTTTTACCGAACGGCCTTTAGCGCTATAAACCGGCAAAGTCTTTATATCATTCAGACTGATAGAATCCTTATCCGCATCTTTCAGTAAGATCGGCATAAACACGTCACCCTCACGATACTCACCCAAAGGTACGCCATTCGTAGCCGAACGCAAGGAATAAGCCACCTGCTGACGGGTAATACCCAGACGCAAACCTTTCTCTTGGGAATATAGCGGCTTCCATACCGGAACCTTGTTACCCCAACTATTGCGGACCTCCATTACTTGATCATAATTCCGGGCGATCTCCTGCGCCTTTTGTGTCAAAGCGATCAAGGTATCCACGTTATCGCCGATAAAACCAATCTCTATCGCCGCATCCGGAACCGGAGACAAGGCGAATAAGGCCGAGCGAGTCAATATATTCGGGTAGTTAGCCACCATATAATCATAGAACTTGCCTTCCTCCGCTTGCGCATCTTCTGGAACTTGCGTCTCAATCAATACGTTCGCAAAGTTAGGCTTCGGACCTACAGAGGAACTAGCCAGATAGTAACGCACCGGAGAACCTCCCAAAGTAAACGAGAAAGATTTAATATTCGGATTCTTACTTAAATAATCCTCCTCTATTTTCTTAACATTCGCCTCCACATCATAAATGCTATATCCCTCCGGGAAGATCAAGTCCGCACGGAAATAGGGCTTGTTCATGATCGGGAAGAAACTTTGGGGCATGATACTCATTATAAACAGGGAAAGGAACAAAGTAGCCACAACCGAAGTAAGCGTGACATACCTACGTTTGATCAAACGTCCCAATAACCTCTCGAACTTATGATAAAGCTTCGTATCATAAGGATCCTTATTCTCACCCGGTTTTGCCTCTTTCAAGATAAAATTACCGAATGTGGTCGTTTGCGTCAAAGCCAAGATCCAACTCAATCCCAAAGACACCGCCAAGACGATAAACAACGGCTTCACGATCTCGGCCACAGATGCCGGTGCCAAGTACATCGGTAAGAAAGAACATACGGCGATAAAAGTTGCGCCCAGCAACGCCCATTGCGGTTTGGTAGCGCCATCGATCAACGCTTGATAACGGGAAAGTCCTCGCTTAATACCAACTTGGGCGTTATCCGTCACCACGATAGCGTTATCCACCAACATTCCCATGGCGATAATAAAGGCCGCCAACGAGGTCCGGTTCAAGCCGACACCCCAGATCAACATGATCAACAAGGTACCCCCCACGGAGAAGAGCAACGAACTGCCCACCAACATTCCGGCACGGGATCCCATCACGATAAAGATGATCACGATCACGATCAACAGAGACTCGATCAAGTTCAATATAAAACCGTTGTTTGCCTCTTGCGCGATCTTATTTTCCGGATAGATAGCCTTCAAGTCCATACCGATAGGGAAAAGCTGCTCCATCTCTTTCAGATGATCCGCCACCACGTTGCCCACAGCCACCACGTCATCTTTCGCTCCCGTAGCGACCCCGATTCCAATCGAGCGCTTACCGTCCACACGCATCAAGTTGGAGGGAGGGTCCATATAACCACGTTCTACCGTAGCGATATCGCCTAGACGCACCTCGCCGCCACTTTTCGTCACGATCAACTGATCACGTATATCTTGTATATCCTTATAGGTGCCTTCGGTACGCAAACGCAACTGATAATTGCCCGTATTAATATCTCCCGTATTCACCAACAGGTTCTGTGTTTGCATCACCTGCTGAATGGCGTTCGGGTCAATACCTAGGTTCGCCAACTTCGGGACAGAAATCTTTACGTTGACAACTTGTGTCTGCTCACCAAACAAATAGACTTTTTGCACGCCCGGCACCGGGGATAACTCGGTCTTGATCTTTTGCGCCCAATCACGTAACTCATCATAAGTATAGCCCTCGTCCGCCGTCAAGGCATAATAAATACCGAACACATCACCGAAGTCATCATTAACGGATATCGCAGAAGCGCCAGACGGAAGGCGTGGCTGTATATTCGCCACCTTACGACGTAATTCATCCCACTTGACCGGCATATAATCCGGAGCCAATGTAGGCTGCAACTCAATCGTAATCTTAGACATACCGAAATAAGACTCAGACTTGATCTGGAACACATCCGACATGGCCTGAATCTCCCGCTCGATCGGTTCAGTCACCAGCTTCTCCACCTCTTGTGGAGTCGCTCCCGGATACTGGGTAACCAAGACCGCCGTCTTGATCACGAAGGGAGAATCTTCCTTCTTCGGCAATTTAAAGAAAGAATATATACCTCCTATTAGCAAGACCGCTAGGAAAAAGTATATAATCTTCTGATTCTCTAAGGAATATTTTGGAATATTCATTGTTTATCTCTTAATCTGTTAATACTTTTACCTGTTGTCCATCCACCAAACGAGTGGCTCCGGCTGAGACAACCTGTTCGCCGGGTCGCAAGCCATCCGTTACGATCACGCCATCCTTGCCGATCAGCATAGACTCGGTAATCTTGCGACGCTCAACCTTTTGAGACTGCCCATTATAAACAAACACATACTTATCGCTATTGGCATCGTCAGCCACGACAGCGGCTAGCGGAACCAATACGGCGCCTTGCGTGAAACTCTCACTATCCACGTTCAAGATCACACGGCAAGAGAAACCTACGGCTACCTTATATTTCTCTAAATTAAAGTTCGGATCGTCGATATACAGATATACGGGAACGCCGGAACCATCCGGAGAGGCTTCCACGTATTCTTTCACCTTCGCCTTGAAGCGAACGCCCTTGTAATTATCGAATTCCACATAAACAGAATAAGGAGAAGAGAAGTAATTGATATTACTTTCCGGCATCGTAAACACGACCTGTAACTTATTCGGGTTGATCAAGCAAACGATTCCTTGTCCGGCCTGTACCTTCTGGTAATTCTCCACATATTTCTTCTGGATAAATCCATCGAACGGCGCACGAAGCTTTGTCTGGTTCAATGTATTTTGCGCATACTCGAAAGCCGCCTTGGCATTTGAGTAAGAGGCTTCCGTAGACTCATACTCTTGCTTGGAGATAGCTTGTTTGGACAATAACTTCTTCGCACGTTGCAATTGTGCCTCAGCGGTCTGGAAAGACGCTTTCTTCGCCTCATATTCCCATTTAAAGTCCAGCGGATCGATCTCGGCCACGATCTGTCCCGTACGGACCTTCTGGCCTTCGTCCACGTTTAATGAGATCAGCGGGCCGGACATCTTAAACGCCAAATCACTGAATTGATCGGGCGATACCACTCCACTGAATGATTTCTCAACCATGTTCAGCGAAGTAACGTCCGCCAATTTAACTGGACGAGGACCTTGCTCCTTAACGGGTGGTTGACTACAGGAAACCAATGCTGCCAAAACAAACACAGGGATTAATTTTCCTTTCATGATAACTTGCATTTTGTTATTTAATTATGATTTCTTTTTCTTCACAGTAAATATAAAACATTCTCGCCTAGAGATTGTTGAGCATAACGTGCCTTAAAAAGACCAACTACCATCATTCACGTATGCTTCCATCGGATTTTCTATCGAATCAGGCAAAGAAGGGAAAAAGTCAATTCCGGTAACCTTCTCAACGCTATCGATAGGGATCATCATCGATTTCAACGGAGTCTTTCCATAGTCTTTATTATCAAACAGAAAACCTACCCCTTCTGGTTTACCGTTCGTTATCGTACAGATTACCTTATAAAAGGTCTTCGGGATTCCCACCCGATTCTTGCCTAACCGTTTCAGGTCGTCCGTGATCACCGGGCCGGTCACGATCAACAAAGAGCCATTCTCTTTCGCCCACAAACGAGCCTGCTCTTCCAGATCTTTCCAGATACCCCGGTTCAAGCCGGGCTTTTGCGGACAGATATTACTTAGGTAGAACGATTCCCGCATGGCCTTGGCGGACCATTTCATATCGCCGGCAGGCGCCATATGTCCTCGGTCATAGCCGGAACGGGTATAGTCCTCGTTCGTGGCGGTAGCCCCTTTCACCATGGGGTCCGAGACGAACTTATTAGACCGCTCGTTCTTCTTACTTGTCGCCTCTTTCGAGGTCAGTTCATAGGCTACCCAATTGGCGATCTTATAATCGGAATTATAAGAAACCGTATAGCCCTCATGCTTTATAACCTGCTCTTTTTGTTTATTCTTTAGTCTCGGTATCTCAGCTCCCTCTTGAAAAATATAAGCGGAGATCTCTTTCTTTGGGTTCGTCGTTTGCTTGTTTTTCGTCGCTTGCGCGGCTTTCTTACCCGATGTTCCGGAACCGCCCTTGTCCGAGATCTTCGGACGGACTATCGTCTCCGCCCGATCCTGTTTCTTCTCTACAGGCCGTGTCTTGGATACCGGATAAAACCAGTTATATATGAATAATACACCGATAAAACAAACAACTACCGCAAAAGCGCCAAGAAGCATCTTCTTTACAGAAGACATGAATGATGATGCCCGCTTCTTCTTGCTTTTCCGGGGTTGAGGCTTACCTTTCTTTTTTGCCATACCTAAAACTTCCTATTCTTAACCTTTCGTATTGGGCGCAAAAATAGATAAATCCGGCATGTTATACAACACTATTCTAGGATAGTATTGGTCTCGATTACTATAAAAGACGGCTTAATTTAATGCAGATAGCATCCGGTGCAAATTCTTAGGGAAAATCATCGGTGGAATAATAAATATCTGTAACTTTTTGCTTACGGTAACAGAGTGGTATTTAATTTGTCAACAAATATTTCTTATGGAAGAACTCTTTCGACTCGTACGGGATGAAAACGACATTGACAAAGCCTTGTCTATGATTCGTTCGGGCTACATGCTGGAACCGTCTTACAAGGACCAATACAATTGCAGTCTCTTGTTCCATGCCGTTTATCGGAAAAGCCTGGAGCTGGTCAAAACACTGGTGGAAAAAGGCGCAAATATTCATGCAAGAGCCAACTGGGGAATCTCATATTGAATCAGACAATCCTTAATAAATTACTGTAGTTATGTCAATGCATGCAATAGAAAGTTTGGTGGAATATTCCGTAATAGCCGTAACGACCGCTTCGCCTGTTCCGCCTACGGCACAAAGACTGCGGGTACACGGTCTTGCGAGTTCGTGACGAACTGGAAAAATCGGTTATCTCTCCCTGCTCTCACCGGAGCAATTGCCCGAACCCGAGCGTTCTGAACACTGAGCCACATTCTTTTGTACACATCCTTTCCCTATCATTTTGACTATACCTAACCAATCCATCTGCATGGCCATAAATTTCAGATTCATCCCATGGCAGAACAATCAACTCAGCCATAAAATGCTCTTCTATAGCTTTGGCAAGATTGTCTTTTGAATAGTTGTTCTCTCTAAACACCTTTTCAATCATGATAATTTTATTATCACAGCGAATCACATTACCGCCATCTATTATCAAAGGTGTCGCAGGTTGCTTTACTTCAAGTCCCAAATCATGGCAAACCATGTTTCCATCTGTTCGTGTAGCAAGTAACTCTTTTGACTCATGCAAATAATCGGGATCATAATCAAAGCCACAAAATGTATCTTCAGCAACTTGAACAGGCATATAGTCCCTGCACCAAATATCGTGAGTATTATCGAGAAAGCGATACTCAGCACCGTGTTTTTCAAGAGCAGAAACCAGTGAAGCATAAGTCTTGGGAGATTCTCTTCGTAACGAGGACGAGAGATAAACCATATTACATTGAAAGTCTGTTATCATATTTAGAGCTTTGGAGTATATTTTCTTGTTGTCTTCTTTAAGATAACATGATACTTTTCTTCTGTACCTTTTTTTTCTTTTGTTTCGACAATTCTTTCGGTAGGCATATCCCAATCCACATCATCAAAAACAAATCGCTGATGTAAGTCATCTTTTATACCTATGCGTTTTGTGGCATCACCAATGCTTCTGTCTTTCTTGAATGTATCAGGAATGGCAATGACATCTGGCATCCTAGAACAATGATTGAATATCTCATACATTGATAGTTTGGGGCCACCGACAACTCCAATCTGTACCCATTGTTCCTGTTGGTTCTGCTTGTATATTTCAATACCTCGAATGAGAATGCCGCCGAATCGCATCAATTCATCACCATCTCTAACCGTTTCAAAAGCTATATCTACACCGCTGCCATGAAAGAACCATTCCACACGTTTGCAATCACGACTGTATGTACTTATATCCTTGTCCTGTTCCTTGATATCATATAGGTAAAACTCTATCTCTGCAAACCGATAAATGATATCGCTGTTATCTCTTGAATCATGTTTGAGAATGCAATAGTGGTTCATTAACTCTATTGCAGTTTCTCTGAAACACTCCCTTTGTATATCTGTAAGAAAACTCAAATCCATAATAACCTTAATTCCGCAACATTTTAATTAAACATTCTTATAATATGCTGAGCAACGAAAGATTGCAAAGGATATTACCATGTCAGAATAAACCAATTCATAATCCTCCCCTAACGCACGTTCCCTAAAATCTCCCATACCACATTATTCTATAATTTGCCAATACCCTTGTTTCCTACCACCTACACGTCTCAATAATCCAAGTTCTTGAAGACGTGAAAGATTATATTTAACACCATTCTCTGTAATATCAAGAAGTTCTTCGCTTATTTCCTTTCGGGTCGCTTCGGGATGTTCTTTTAGAAAAGATAGTATAGCTTGTTGCTGCCCCGTCAAGTTTTGTATAGTCTTTTGGGTAGTCTTTTGGGTAGTCTTTTGGGTAGTCTTTTGGGTAGTCGCTCTTTCCGGATACTCAAACTTGAATATAGTCCAAATACCCGAAGCGTCATAACGAAACTCCGGTGTAGAGAATCCGTCATTCTTACAAGCCATGATGATACGTTCAATACCACGTCCCCATGCTTCAATCTCCCCGGAGCGAAAGAACGTATTAGCTATGTCGGGGTTGTAAGGGAAACTTCGATGAGAAGATAACAATGTTTCTACAGTCCAACCATCTGGCAATACACCACCATTTACGATTTCTAGTTTATTCTCATATACACGGATTTGTATAGGAGAAGGCTCTGCATAATCTTTATTGATACAAGCGTTCAGTAACGCCTCACGTAGAGCTTCCCTAGGCATAGGTAATGTTTCTATTCGATGAATGCCCTCGTAGGTAATAATGGCTTTCATGTATTTGGTACACAGCAAATCCATCAGTTTCCCAATTTGCTGAAACAGATTGCCATGTACTTCATCCTGATACACCAAATCCATACCTTCGCGAAAGAAACCGACTTTGACAAAAGCTCCAGCCACATATCGTTCTGGGTCAGGATGGAACAACAAGGTAGCGGCCCGTTTCAGATAACAGCCTTCATAAAGCCGAAGTTTCTCTAACAAGCCATGATTATCGTCCATCAAATCCGCATCCTCCATGCGTCCGCTTCGTTTGGCATATTTACGGAACAAATCGAACGTAACGTTATCCAAGTCCTCTGCTTTTAGATAAGGTACAGGTACACCATCCCATGTCTTGCCTTGCTTGCGAAGCATAAAGCGATCGAGTGCGACTCCTTTCAATTCTTGATTGGTGGCACCGCTCCGCTGGTAATACTTACCACGAAAACTAATTGGATAAGGATATGCCTCTGTCACAATTTCCAGATATTGCTTTTCATCTTTCTCTTTAAGGTTGACATCTACTAAGATACCGAGCATATCACGAACCTTGTTCGGAATATCCTCCATTAATTTCTGGGCATCCTTCACACCGCATACTTCGCCTTTGTCCTCAATACCGACAAATAGTGTTCCACCCTGTGCATTGGCAAAGCCACATATCCATTTCAGATATTCGTCACGCCAAGATTCTTTAAATTCTATGTTTTGGGATTCAATGCTCATATCTTATGTTTATATTACAAAATGCTTCCGTAAAGAAATTGCATAACAACTATGTTTATTTATCGGTCAATATACAATAATTATAGTTCACGACATATAGCTATTGGATCAATTATGCACTCTGTATCAAATCTTCGACAAATATTTCAAAAATACAAATAAAATCCGATAACTCACACCTTTTGGCAAAGTATTCTAAATTAGATTTTCACTATTGTCTGAACACTGAGCCACATTCTTTTGTACGCATTCCCTATTTGTATTGGCATAACAATAGACACAGAAATGGGAGCAAGTGTTATACCTACCGATATCTTTGCTTATCATGCAACCACAGGCTTTCCGTTGGCCTTTGTCTTTTAGCTCTTTGCGTTTGTCGGGTAAAGCGGGAAACCGTCTCTTTTATAAGATTGTTCTGTACCTTACGATACGCCTTTACATCTACGAAACTGAACACGAGCTTATCAGTATATCCTTTCAACTGATTGCCGATCTTCCAAATACGGCTAAGCAGGACACGAGGCGTGATAGATGGAGTTATAATCAACGGATCAAATCGCCAGATCACCCGTTCCTTCCCTATCATTTCCGACAACTCCCGAAATGTCTCCACCCGTTGCGTAACGCTCGGCACATTCGGCTCAAAGCCTTCGTCCACATAGTCGTTCAACGTGAACTGGAAATAATAATGGATACCCCTCCTATCCAACTCATGCAAATAAGGCAATATCGGCTTCGGGTTCTTTGTCCAAAACACGATTGCCTTACACCGCTCAAACGACACATACATCTTCCGCCGATTAAACGGATTATACCAAACACAATACCCCTTGGCCAAACGATTAAAGAACCACTTGACATAAAAGGCCGGGATATCCGTTGACCGGCTGGCCGAAATGATGATGGGAGCAAGTGCCTCGACTTGCTCACCGGAGTCCGTTGTGATCATTCTTCCGTATTATTATGTAATTAGGGTCATAACATCCGTAATTTGTCTACCGCAAGATAGGGATTATCTCGCTATTTTTGTATCCTAAAAATGAATGTAGAACCTAATAAATAACAGTAAACATGAAAAATGTATTGATTTTATCTTCCAGCCCCCGTCGTGGAGGCAATTCCGATACGCTATGCGATGAGTTTATGCAAGGGGCGATCGAAAGCGGTCATCGTGTGGAAAAGGTTTTTCTGCGAGACAAGACCATTCACCACTGCACGGGATGCGGCGTGTGCAGCCAATACAAGAAGCCTTGTCCACAAAAAGATGACGCGGCAGAGATTATCGGAAAGATGCTTGCCGCCGATGTGATCGTGATGGCTACGCCGGTCTATTTCTATGCCATGAGCGCACAGATGAAGACGCTGATAGACCGTTGCTGCGGTCCTTATACCGAAATGAAAAACAAGGAGTTTTACTTCATCGCCACGGCCGCTGAAGAAGATAACGGCATCATGGATCGCATTGTGGCCAACTTTATGGGATTCCTCGACTGTCTGGAGAACCCGACCGTGAAAGGAACGCTATTCTGCGGTGGTGTGTGGCACGTGGGCGAGGTCGAAGGGAACCCGACTTTGAGGCAAGCATACGAGCAGGGAAAACGAGTATAATACTCTTGATCGCGACCAATACGTTCGGGTATAATCCATACAAGCGACCTACTTCTATGGGGAGCGAATACGGTAGTCCTTTTCTACGAGACCTTTTCCTCGTCTTACAGCTATACCCGTTTAGGGAAGATAGAGAATCCCGCAGGGTTGGTCGACGTACTTGGCAGAGGAAACGTGAGGGTTGCCCGCTTCTCCCTAAGTAAATAACGCTCCGATACCGCATAAATACCTTATCGGTAGCAGATGGATTCTTGTTCGCATACTATATAATTCTACAAACCACGACGTGGTCCGTACAGATCAAGACGTGGAATATACAAATCACGACGTGGTCTATATATTCCACGGTGATAATTTGGAAATAGATCAAGTAATAAGTATATTTGTATATAGTAAGAAGAATGTTTTTAACTTGAAGATACAAACAATTATACCTAGTAGCAGTTATGGCAGAATATATCAAGCAAGAGATGTGCGACCTGAACGGGACGGGGGAAAAGCCTGTGTATTATCGGATGAAGATACAACGGAACATGGACATGGAGGATTTCGTGGAACGGATCACCTACCCCGGATCGGGCTTGAGCAGGGGTAGCGTAATACAGGTGATGACGACAGTAGCGGAACATCTGGCCTATTGCATGGCGGAAGGGCAGTCGGTCACGTTGGATGGCATCGGTACGTTCACGCCCCGCCTAGGCGTGGCGAAGAACAAGGAGATCGACTCGCTGGATGGTGACGAACCGAAGCGTAACGCACGGAGCATTGAGGTGAATGGTATCAACTACCGGGCCGACAAGGAGCTGATACGGGAGACTAACCTGCGTTGCGATTTAAGACGGGGAGGTATCAGCCGTGTCCGGAAATCGCCCTTCACCGAAGAGGAACGCCGGACACGGGCATTGGATTACCTGGATGAACATCCTTTCTTGCGCATACAAGACTACATGGCTGTCACCGGACTAAAACGTAGTAGCGCAAACCGTGAGCTACTACGCCTCAGTAGCGACCCGACGAGTGGAATCACCCTATCGGGTTATGGAAGCCACCGGGTGTATGTCCGCAAGAAAACAGAGGGCGATCACTAATCCACCCAATGGTGCCCCGGGTCGAGATGCTTGCGAGTGCCGTTCGGTCTTATCAGTTCGGCGGAGGTGCCTTCCGGGATTTGGAGATCGAACTTCAATCGTTTGCCTTTCTTCTTGATGCTTACTTGGATGGTTCCATAATGGGTCTCTAGGCTGGCCGAGGCTTCCGATAAGGAACCCAGTTGAGGCGCGATCTTAAAGGTACGGAAGCCGGGAGAGGTTGGCTCGATACCGCAGACCTTCTGGCTCAATAAGGTAAGCGGGCCACCGCTCCAAGCGTGATTGATCGTGCCGCCGCCGAAGCCCTCGGCTCCGATGCCCCATCCCTCGAACAAGGTCGTGTATTCGGCATAATCCAGCATACGGGTGTAACGTTGCTTCATCCGTTCCAAGGCAAACGCCGGCTCGCCCATCAGGAAAAGGGCCTCTAGGACATATTTCTCCATATAAGGGCTGGCGTGATACTCCTTTTTAAGTACCTTCGTCAGCGCCGGATACTTATCTTTCGAGGCCAGCCCGGAAACAACCGCCATGGCTTGGGAGCGATCGTCCGTCTCTCCTTTATAGCCGGGGGAGCGATAGGCGGAACCCGTCCAGAACTTCGTGTCGAAACAACGTTCTATGCTACGCATCATCCGGGAGATCTCATCGGCATCCTTATCCTTGCCGAGTTGCAGGGCGAAGGATCGCTCCGCTTTCAAGGCCAGATAATACCAGCAATTGGTCAATACGCCCATATCGACATGCTCGCCCCAGTCGCCCCAGCTCCAAGCGCCTTGACGCTCGATCACCAAGCCGCTCTTATCGACTTGCCAAACCTCGTGCAGGTAACGGCGCATCCGGTCGTATATCACCGGGACGAAACTACTGTCGGCACTATAATAATATTGCGTATAAAAACCGTACCAACCTACGGAAGCGAGCATTTGCAAGGGAAGCTCCTTATCCCAATTACCCGCCGGAACCGGAGCGTAGAGCGTTCCGTCCTCCCGCTGCCAATTCATTAATTCATGGATGCCTTTTACGGCTAGTTTCTGCCCGGACGGAGAAAGGGCGTAGAAAGCCTCGCCTAGCTCATTCACCTCGTCACCCCACCATTGGGCACGTTCACGGTCCGGACAGTCCATATAATTATCACGCATCGTTATGTATAAGGTGCGGGCAGAACGTTGCCAAAGCTCGTCGTAGAACGGGTCGTCACAATGGAAAGAGCCGGCGAGGTCCGTGTTGTAACCGGTCTCACGGTATTTCACATCCAGCACCTTCACGCCCTCGGGGATGATGTAATAGACCTCATGGCCGTTCATCCAGCCATAGCTTTCGTATTCCTGCTCACCCTCACGAGTGATATATTCGGCACGTACGTTGCGCTCGCTTCCTCCCTCGTAATTATCCATCCGGATGTGGATAGTCTTCCCGGCCTCCGCCTCTACTTTCAGATACGGAGTGATCTGGGCATTATAGGGCAAACGACAGAACAGGGTATCGCCTCTCAAGGATTCCCGGACGGATACATAGGATAACAGGCCGCTGTTTTTCCACTGGGGTATCGGACGTTCCACCAGCTCCCCGAAAGGAGCTTTCCCTGCCTTACCGACGCAGACCGCCCCCGGAAGGGCACCTTCGAAACTCGTACGGTTCCAGTTTGTTATCGCTTGACGGGCATCGAAGCGGATATTACTCTCCGGCATACGGTAATTCGGGAAAGGGGCCTCGGTATTTTGATAGGCCTCATACAAGGCGCACTGCCAGCTCGCGTCGGAGACGATCTCCAGTCCCGGAGCGATCGCCTCGAATAACAAAGCTGCTTTCCCACTGTTGATATGACTGAAACCGTCTTTCCCGAAATGCCAGAGCAAGATAGCGATGGTGTTCGAGCCTTTTGTCAGGTAAGGGGCGATATCTACCGGATCGTAATAAGTCCCGGAAGGAGAAGGTCCTCTTTTCAAGCCACCCTCGAAGACAACCAGTTGGTCGTTGATCCAAAGCCAATACTTGGAATCGGCGGCGATACGGGCGATGAGTTGATTCGGGACATCCGTCACAGCGAATGATTTACGGTAGATCAACCAAGTATTCGTAGCGCTTTGGCAACGCTCGGTATTGATCCATTGGGCTTTCCAAGGGAAGGCAGCGGGACAACTGTCCGAGGCAGTCACTTTTATCCAGCTGAAAGATAGGAGAAACAATAGAAGAGCAAGAAGTAGCTTGTTCATACGTTTAATCTTTAAGGTTCTCAATTATTTGCTTTCGAAATCCCCAGTTGTAGAGACAGGGCGTGCCCCGTCTCATCCCAGCTAAATGGCAACTTAAATACTATCAGTCTATGGTGAGACGGGGCACGCCCCGTCTCTACAACTAGGTAAAATAAGCCAATATAGGCGATGTCATTACCGACTTACTAAAGTCATACGGTTCTTATCACACCGGATATGAAAACGTATGCGTACCGGCGGATACGGTCTCGGTCTGATCGCCTACCACGATATCGGCGGAGCAATCAGCCGGAATCGTCACGGTAAGCATAACCTTATCCCCTTCCCGCTTCCATTCGCTGGCGATACGGCCGCGTACGGAATGATACTCACCTTTCACCCAATCCAGTTCTTTCACGAAATGAGGCGTGATACGGATATGACGGAAGCCCGGAGCCGAGTCGTCATGATTGATACCGGCCAGCTGGTTCATCATCCAAGCGGAGACATCTCCCATAAAGACGTGGTTCAACGAGGCGTCGGCAAACTTCGGACTAAGTGTCCACGTCTCCGGCAATGTGGAGTAACCCATCGTCTCTACCCAATATCCCCAAGAAGGTGCCTCGGTCTTCGTGATCATCTTCATGGCATCCTCGATATAGCCATATTTCGTAAGCATGGCCGGAACGGTCTTACTGCCTAATAGACCAAAATCCAAGAAATAGTTATTTCCCGCTACCACCTCACGCAGCTTATCCGCCACGAGTTGTTCCTTTCCTTCCGGTACAAGTCCCAGATACAAGGCCAAGGCTTGCGCCGTTTGGGTCCCTTCGGCATACACACCGGTCTCGGCGTTGAAGAACTTCTGGTTGATCAAGGATTTGAGCGTATTCGCTTTCTCTTGATAAGGAGCGGCATCCTTGCCCAGTAAAGAGGCGAAGCGAGCCATCAACTTATAATCCAGATAATAGTAGGCGGTAGAGGTATATTCATTATTCGTCGTAGCTTTCCAATACACCCAGTCACCCAAGCCAAACGGCAAGTAACCGTCTTTCTCTTTCGTCTTCAAATAATCCAGATATCGCAGCATCGTAGGATATAAGCGTTCTATACTGCGAGACTCGCCATAATAATCATACAAGGCGTTCGGGATGATAAACATGACAGCGTCCCAAACCGGACCCGGCCACTCGCCATATCCCCAACCGCTGGAAGGAATGATACCGGAGATCTCACCCGCCTCACGCTGGTTATCGATAATATCATCCATCCATTTCTCATAAAGCGTGATACCATCGAAGCCCAGCAAACCGAGGTCGATCGCGATATGCGCGTCGGCTGTCCAGCCATTCTTCTCCCGTTGCGGACAATCGGTCGGGATACTGTGCAGGTTACTGCGGTAAGCCTGCATCGTAGCCTCCCATATCTTATTCAATAGAGGATTCGAACAAGCGAAGGAACCGGACGGACGGACATCGGTATGCATAAACAAGCCGGTCAAGTTCTCTTCCGTTAAAGTAACGGGACGGCTGCTCTCCACCTCCACGTATTGGAAACCGTGATAAGAGAAGGAAGGCATGAAGATCTCCTCCTCTCCCGTACCTTTCAAGGTAAAGACATCCATCTGGAATACCTCGTCCGGTTTGACCGGATGATAATATACATTGATATTGCCTTGCTCCAAGCGACCGTCTTTCTTCAACAACTCACCATGTTTTAACGTGATACGGGTTCCCGCCTCACCTTTCACCTTCAAGCGGCAAAGGCCGGACATGTTCTTCGGGAAAGAATATACATATAACTGATCGGAGAAACGTTTCATAGACACGGGCATCACCTCTTCCGTGATACGGATTCCCGGCATTTGCTGGGCTACCAACAGAGGTGCCGGAGCCTGCGCCGGAAGTGCCGCTTCCCATTTACTATCGTCGAAATGAGCGGTTTTCCATCCGGCCTCTTCCAGCCGGGCATCGAATTTATCGCCGCTATATATATTATTATAGGTATAGGCACCGGTGGAAGTCTTCCAAGTCTCGTCCGAACCAATCACCTCCGTCGTACCATCCGTATAGGTAATACGCAACTCGCATAGCAAGCGGGGACGATCCCGCCAGCGTGCCTCATGGAAATTCCAGACCGCCACGGACTGCTCGTTGTACCAGCCGTTTCCCAGAACAGCGGCCACGGCGTTGTCGCCTTGCTCCAGCAAAGAGGTAACATCATGCGTCACGTACAAGATACGTTTATCGAAATGCGTATACCCCGGGTCCAGATAATTCGTTCCGACCCGCTCGCCATTGATGAATAACTCATGATACCCGGCGGATGCTACGTACACACGGGCATCCTTCACTTCCTTGCCTACCGGGAAAGACTTGCGGAACAAAGGGGCAGGCTCGAACTCCTTATCCTTATGATCGGTAATCCAAGAGGCGGACCAATCCGAGGGATCGAACTTAGCGGTCTCGAAAGAAGCCGTCTCCGAGGTAGCGCACGGACGCCCTTCACCATCCCATACCATAACATTCCAGTAATAACGGGTATGAGGTCTCAGGGCCATTCCTTCCGCATAGGGCCGCAAGTCGTCCGGACTCGTACCGATCCGTACCTCATAGCGGGAAGCCTTAAAGCCCTCCTC
>ULRN01026046.1_pt1 | contig 28773 bp, 22 predicted proteins | sample 1955461 | NCBI WGS metagenome assembly ULRN01 (sample SAMEA4835683, study PRJEB28245) | human gut metagenome | biome: gut microbiome; material: fecal sample | place: Denmark | collected 2008 | reverse complement strand
CGGTTAACTCAGATTGAAGGAATTAAATGATTATCCCTAAATAGTTGATGATTTTCCTCTATTATTAAACGTTTTTAAATAGTATTCCATTTGCCTCAATATGATAATAAATAAATTTAAATAGCTCGTCGGATAGAGATTTGAAGGGATTTTAAATGTTATGTTATTCTTATTTAGTAATAAAACCCCTGTTTTTTCTTGGAAATTAAAATCAATGATGATTAATTCAGAGCTTTTTTCTAAAAAATAAATTGGAGATTTAAAAAAAATGTTGTATTTTTGCAGTCGGAGAAAGTTGTAGAGACTATGGGTAATTATCATGACAGCACGTATTTGTATACTTCTTAAATAATTATTCGGCTTTGTGACATTCCTTAATTGATACAATTTATAAACTAACAAAAAAAGTTTTTATGAATGTGTTAACCATTAAAAACAAAACAGCGATGTGCGTGGGTAATGCGACATTGCTTGCTTTATTGTTTTCGGCACCTTCTGTGTTCGCCGAGACCATGAAAGCATCTGAAGTATCTTTGGCTGCCGTTCAGCAGACGAAGAAAATTATTGGTACGGTTGTGGACAATACAGGCGAGCCGGTAATTGGAGCTAACGTAGTTGTTAAAGGAACTACATTAGGATCTATAACGGATATGGATGGTAAATTCACCATTGAAGAAGTTCCATCTAATGGTACTTTGCAAATTTCTTATATCGGCTACAAGAGCATCGAAATGCCGATAGGAAGCCAATCTGATTTTAAAATTACGCTTCAGGAAGATTCAGAGAAATTGGATGATGTCGTAGTCGTAGGTTATGGTGTACAAAAGAAAGTAACGGTGACCGGTTCTGTTGCAAGTGTTACCGGTAAAGAGTTGAAGGCTTCCCCGACAACCAACTTGACAAACGGTATGGTCGGTCGTATGCCGGGTGTTATTGGCTTCCAAACAGCTGACGAACCGGGAGGCGGTGGCACTACTATCCGTATTCGTGGTACGAACTCTTTAGGTAGCAATGATCCGTTGGTTGTAATTGATGGTGTTCCTGACCGTGATGGAGGTATGAACCGTTTGAATCCTACAGAAATTGAATCCATCTCCGTGTTGAAAGATGCCTCTGCTGCTATTTACGGAGCGCGTGCTGCTAATGGCGTTGTCTTGATTACGACTAAACGTGGTAAAGAGGGTAAACCTGTTATCTCTTTCAACGCAAGTGCTGGTTTCTCTAAGCCTACCCGTATTCCTGAGATGACGAACTCTTATGAGTATGGCACGATGTTGAATGAAGTGCTTCCGGGTTCTTTCTCTGAAGAACAGTTGGAGGGTTACCGCACTCATGCCGATCCATGGGAATACATTGATACGGATTGGTTCCATGAGATTGTAAAAGGTGCATCTCCTCTGTATCGTGCAGACGTGGGGGTTTCCGGTGGTACTGAAAAAGTGAAGTATTATGTGAATTTTGGAGCTAATGGCGAAGATGGTTTATATAAAAATTCTGCAAACCGTTATGACCAGTACAGCTTGCGTACCAACTTGGATATCAAGACCAGCAAGTATGTAAACTTCCAGTTGGGGACAACTGCTCGTTTGGAAGATACCAAGTATCCGGCAAAGAGTGCTGGTGACATCTTCGCTGCAGCACGTCGTACCCGCCCTGACCAGCCGGCATGGTGGCCGACAGGAGAGCCTGGCCCGGCTATCGAACGTGGTGACAACCCGGCAGTAACCAGTACGGATTTGGCAGGTTCTGACCATTATAAAAATCAATATATCCAAAACAACTTGTCTGTAAATATATCGAACCCATGGATAGAGGGTTTGACATTGAGAGGTAACGCTTCTTACGATATCCACTTTATGAATCGTAGAAAGATGTCCAAGCCCGTATATTTGTATTCTTGGGACGGTGTCCATAAAGATAGTTCAGGCTTGAGTGCCTCTAAACAGTGGTTGGATTCTCCAAATTTGGAACGTAAACACAGTGAACAGATTGGTTGGATGTTGAATGGTATGTTGGACTATAATCGCACATTCGGTCAGCATACGATTGGGGTAACTGTCGGTATGGAGGGTCAGAAGAAGCAATATGAAGAGACATACGCTTATCGTGCTGGCTTTATTTCTGATATGAAACCGGAATTGAACTTGGGTTCTGAAGAAGGACAACAAGCGAGAGGTTATTCATGGACTGAAACCCGTTTGAACTATTTCGGTCGTGCATCTTATAACTATTTGGAACGTTATTTGTTCGAGTTCGTTTGGCGTTTGGATGGTTCTTACCGTTTCCCGAAAGATGAACGTTATGGTTTCTTCCCCGGTGTGTCTGTAGCATGGCGTGCATCTGAAGAACCATGGTGGAAAGACAATGTCCGCTTCATTGATTATTTCAAACTTCGTGGTTCTGTTTCCCAAACCGGTAACGATGCCTTGGTGGATTCAGATGGTAATTACGACCATACAATCCAGTATTTGACTACTTATGCTTTCAATAATGCAGGCACTGTATTTGGAGGTTCTGAAAACAAACGTTTGTATCCGAGCCGTACACCGAACCCCAATATCACATGGGAAGTAGGTACGACTTATAACATTGGTCTCGACTTCAAGTTCTTGCAGAACCGTCTGAGTTGGGAAACTGATGTGTTCTACCACAAGCGTACTAATATGTTGATTTCACGTAGTGCTTCTTTGTCCGAAATCGTAGGTATCACGTTGCCTCGTGAAAACTTGGGTGAAATGAAGAACCGTGGTTTTGAATCATTGATTAGCTGGAACGACAAAATCGGAGAAGTAGAATATGGCGCTTCTTTGAACATGACTTATGCAAGGAACAAGATTACTTTCTGGGATGAAGTACAGAATGTTCCGGAATACCAGTTCTCAACCGGGAAACCTGTGGGTAGCCGCAATCTGTTGTATTATGTAGCAGATGGTATTTTCCATACGCAGGAAGAGGTGGAAGATGCACGAGCAAAAGGTCTGTTGTATTCTGAAAATACGGTTCCGGGTGATATCCGTTTCAAGGACATGAACGGTGACGGTAAGATTGATGGTTTAGATCGTGTACGTCCGAGCAAGAACCAGGAACCAAGATTTGTCGCTGGTTTGACACTGACGGCTAAATGGAGAAACTGGGATGTCATGATGTTGTGGCAAGGCGCTACCGGTGCTCAAGTGTATATTGAAACATGGTCAGGTCTTGTAGGCAACTATTTGAAGAGCGATTATGAGAAACGTTGGACTCCGGACAATCCATACTCGGAAGGACCTCGCGCTTGGGATCGTGAGAATCAGTATTGGATAAACAACGATAATACCTATTTCTTGAGAAATGCAGATTATTTGCGTTTGAAAAATATGGAAATCGGGTATACATTCAATTTCGAAGGTTTGAAGAAAGTGGGTATTTCCAGCTTGCGCCTTTATGCTAATGGTAGCAACTTGTTGACTATCGATGGTGTAAAAGATGCCGACCCGGAACAGCGTAATGCAAGTCTCGATGCCTATCCATTGAGAAAAATTGTCAATTTTGGAGTTCAAGCAACATTCTAAAAACGTAATTTATCATGAAAACAAAAGTAAAATATATTTGCCTTTCGGCAGTTGCGGGGTTGACATTGTCTCTTGCATCTTGTTCAGACTTCATGGATTTGACTCCGGAAGACCAATACGATGAAACAACAGTATGGTCTGATGCTGAATTAGCTAAGACGGTTGTCAACGATGTCTACTCTTACGTGTGTGACATTGCACAAGAGGTTAATACTTCAGCATGGTCAGATGATGCATTCTTTACCCATGTATATGGATGCCGTGATATTAATGAAGCAACGGTTTCTCCTAGTAATTTAGCTGCATACGACCGTGACGACTGTCCGTTTAAGTGGAGTAAGCAGTATAAAGGTATTTACCGTGCCAATTTGGTGCTTTCAAATATTGACAATGTGCCAGAAAAAACAGGTGTGGATTTGTCTGTGTTAAAAGGTGAAACGCATTTCTTGCGTGCATATATTTATACAGAATTGCTACGTGGTTTCGGAGGTGTGCCTATTGTTGACAAGGTTTATTCCATAGATGAAGCTACCGGGTTGGAATTGCCCCGTGCGAATGTGGGGGATGTTATGGATTTCATCTTAAAAGATTGTGATGAAGCCATCAACTTGTTGCCAGATGCTCAGACAGGCTCTAATTTAGGACGTGCGACTAAAGGTGCTGCTAAAGCGTTGAAAGCTCGTGTGATGTTGCATGTGGCAAGTGACTTGTATGCAGACCGTACTGTCAATACATTGGAGTGCAACCAGTATAAAGGCGACCGTAAGGAATTGTATCAACGAGCATTGGATGCTGCTAAAGAGGTCATCAACAATAGCCCTTATACTTTGGTTGACTGTAATGCCGGAACAATTCAGGAAATAGCAAATAATTTCCATAACATCATCATCACGAACAACAGTGAGACCATTTGGGCTAAACAGTATGTTAACAAAGACCAAAATGCGGACAACTGGGTTCGTAATCGTGTCTCTTTGTTACATGGTCCGAACGGTTATCACAACTGGGCAGGTACAGCCCCAACACATGATTTAGCCATGGCTTTTGAAATGGAAGATGGTAAGATTCCTTCAACTTTACAGAAGCTGGGAGAATCTACCCACGTCAATCCGTATATGGGTCGTGAGCCTCGTTTCTATGCAACCATAGGTTACGATGGTGCGGAATGGGGGCGTCCAAGAGCTTCTGATGGTGCTGTATTCGATGCCACTCCGTTAGGAAACTTGCAATTCGGTTACTATGAATTGAGCAGTGGTTCTTTTGTTGATGCTATTTATGCGGTGGATGATGATAATAATCCTATCAAGAAGGAAACATTCGTCGGCATGGTAGGTGTTGATACACGTATGAGTAATATCGAAAACTGGAACGGTACCTATACTGGCTATTTGGAAAAGAAGTTGATTGACGGTTCAGTTTCTGCTTCAGAGCATAATTTCCAAACATGCCCGATGCCATACATCCGTTTGGCTGAAATGTACTTGATTGCAGCAGAGGCTTGCGTGGAGTTGAACAAACTGGACGAAGCTGTTACCTATTTGGATGCTTTGCGTGGCCGTATTGGCCGTCCGGATACAAAAGCTACTTTGGCAGTCCGTGGCCAGTCATTCAACCAAAAAGACATGCGTGAGTTCTTGCGTCATGAACGTCGTGTTGAATTGGCCTATGAAGAGTCTCGTTATTATGATGTTCGTCGTTGGATGATAGCTCCAGAAGCTGGTAACAAGAAATTAACCGGTATTACAATCGTTGGTCGATTGAAACCGGGCAAGACTGCTGAGTTGCCATACGTCCATGACGAAAGCGTTTACGATTACACTTGGACTGTATTGAACTTGAACTATATCGAAAAACGTAAATGGGACAACAAGATGTATTTTGCTCCAATCAAATTGGCAGAAACATTGCGAAACCCAGCAATTATCCAGAATCCGAATTATTAATTCTGATTTGAATAATTATCTAACAAGGTGGACTTCATTGCAAGGTGGAGTCCACCTTTCTTGTATGCCCAGCATGAGCTTAATCTAATCATCCGCCATTCCCTATCAACCTGCAAAAGGTTGTTTAGGGAATGGCGGGTGAGAGATGAGGAGATATTGTATATGATGTTGTTATTCTTTCTTAGACAAGACTTTCTTTAAAGCAAAGAAACCACTTGTTCCAGCGATGAACGAACCTAAGAATACGCCTAATTTGGCTTGATTCAACAGGTCGATTCCTTCCGGAGTGCTGCTGTCGAATGAGAGGTTCGCAATAAATAAGGCAACGGTGAAACCGATACCGCCTAACATGGAAACAGCAAACAAATTGCTAGCTTTCATACGAGCCGGCATACGGATAATGCCTGTGCGGATGAATGCGTAGGAGAAAGTAAAGATACCCAATGCCTTTCCAAATACGAGTCCAAGTACAACAGCCAAAGGCACATTGACCAATGATTCAGGTTTGATGTCTCCGAAAGTGACTCCAGCATTGACAAAGGCGAATAGAGGAAGAATCAAGTTGTTTACCCAAGGATGAAGCCTTTCAGTGATGGATTGCAATGGACTGATGGAGTAGTCGGAACAGATATGGATATTGTTCAATACTTGTATCTGGCGGGAAGTCAAGACTGTCGCACGGTCGGACATCTTGGAATCCGAATCATGCAATAGGTTTAAGTAGCCCACCATGTCGCTTTTGAAACGCTCCAATTCGATTTTCGGGCGAGCCGGAACGGTAAAGGCAACCAAAACTCCAGCGATGGTAGGATGAATACCCGATTCCATGAAGAGCATCCAAACGCAGAAGCCGAGGATGTAATAGAAAAGCCGGTTGTATATTTTCATCTTTCCGCCTGCGTAAAGCACTGCTAAAATCAGCACGGAGAACAACAAAGGCTGGATAGCTACTTGATTGCTATAGAAGAGGGCGATGATGATGATACCGCCGATATCATCCACAACCGCCAATGCAGTCAGGAAGATACGCATACTCAGCGGGACACGGTCGCCTAATAAACCCAAGACGGCTAAGGCGAAGGCAATATCTGTCGCCATTGGAATGGCTGCCCCGTTGGCTGCCGGTCCCGTGTGACAGACTAAAAAGTAGAATAGGACAGGAACAATCATACCTCCGCAAGCTGCGATGATAGGAAGCATGGCTTTCCTGAAAGAACAGAGTTCGCCCACCAGTACCTCTTGTTTGATTTCAAGACCGATGGTGAAAAAGAAGACAGCCATCAAAGCATCGTTGACAAATGCCAACATGGATAATGGTTGCCCATGATGGGTGAAGAAACCAAATTCGCCAGCGGTGAGGCTGATAGGAAATTGGAGGAAATGATGGTAGCGGTCTTGCAACGGGCTATTTGCCAAAATCATTGCCAAAATAGTTGCTAAGAACAGTAAGACACTTGAGTTCGGCTTTTGTAAGGCAAAACGTCGAAGTGGTTTTAAAATGATGTTTTCTATGTTAGTTTCCATTCCTTTATAGGTTTAAAGTTTTTATTCGTGAATATTGTATAGGAGGCATCCAAAGTCTCTTTGGCTGCCAAATGCAGGATTCGATCTTGTCCTTCCGATTTCCCAGAGTAGTCCATTTGGCAGCAATGTCCTCGCAAAGGTTCTATGCAAACAAATGGGGCGTTTTACCAGGAGGAGACCAGGAACTTACGACCGGAGCCGCAAATGCCCATGTTATATCAGGCTCCCTCTCGTTGTCAAGCAGGTGCACTTGGTCTCCTTTTATTCCGCCAAGCTCAGCGACGTGTGCTGAAATACGGAAGGATGATAGTTCGTTCGATAAAAGAATCATTATATGTTTGTTCAAGTTATTAGAATTCAGTGAAACCGGATAAAAGACGTTCAAGATTCAATCTCGCTTTATTCATCCATCGTATCCATGCCGTGTAGTGATGAGCGAATAGGCGATAATCTGTTAATAAAACTATGCGGGCGATTGGGTCGCATCCTTTCAGGTTGACCATTTTCCCAAATCTTATTTCAATCTGTGCGTCGTAAAAAAGGGGTACAAACCTCATGTCCTGTTTGAATCTCTTATATTTGGTTTACTTTTGCAAAGATATAGTATTGTATGTAAATACGCAATTAGCTATCTCATCTAATTGATGAAAAAGTAAGAAAACTAAGCTGGCTATTCCTGTTGGCTATCCGTGAATTATTTTATACTTTTGCAACGAAAACAAATAAGACAAACATGGGCAACTTTTTTAAATCTCTTTTTACCTTTTCTTCCCCTCAAGGAGAACCGACAGCTGAAGAACAGGAGAAAAGCAAGGAGAAAAACTTCGATATATTGAAATATGACGGTGTGAGAGCGCAGAAGATGCACAAGCTCTCTTATGCAATCCGTTGTTTTAATGAAGCATTGAATATTCATGAGGACTTCGAGACTCGTTCATACTTGGTGACTGCTTATTTGGCGTCCAATCAGATGGACGATGCTTTGGAGCAATTAAACAAGATGTGCGAACTTGAACCGCAAGACTTGCAGGCGTTGCAAACTCGTGTACATGTCTTGTTTATGATGGATAAAGATGGCGAGGCAATACTAAGTTGCGATAAAATGATTGAAATATCTCCGGATAATGCAGTTGCATATTTCCTCCGGGCAAAAGCGAAGAAGGCGACTAACGATGTATTGGGAGCCATTGCCGACTTGACAAAAGCTATTTCCCTCCGGGACGATTTCTCGGAAGCCTATCAGTTGCGTGCGGATATTTTGTTGAGGATGGGGCAAAACTCGGATGCCCTGGAAGACATCAGCAAAGTGGTCGAACTGAATCCCGAAGAAGAGCTCGCTTATCTGTTGAGAGGAAAGATATATGCTGCCCAAGGTGACGGAGACAAGGCGAGTGCGGACTTTGAGAAGGTGTTGGAGTTAAACCCGTTCAACGAAGAAGCTATCTTGTTTCAAGGAGGATTGTTAATCGCCCAGAACAAATTGGACGAGGCCATCGCTTTCTTTGACGAGATGATAGAGAACACTCCGGACTTTGCCAAAGCGTATGCGGAGAGAGGTCGCGCCAAGAATTTGAAAGGCGATAAAAAAGGAGCCTTTGAGGATTTGAAGAAATCCATCGAGCTGAATCCGGAAGGTGAAGAGGCGAAGTTGGTAGAAGGGCAACATTCCAATTTTGACAACCTGTATAAAGGCGGAATATTCTGAAACGAGAAGGAAGACGTCGGTAAGAACTCAGTTTTTTATAGAAATATTCGATATGTTGAACCTAAAAAGCTGAAAAATTTTGTTTGATAAAAAAAAGACGCTATCTTTGCAGCCCGAATAAGTATGTAAAATAGAATAATAATAATAATAAATATAGAAAGATGAAAAGAACATTCCAACCGTCAAACAGAAAAAGAAAGAACAAGCACGGATTCCGTTCAAGAATGCTAACTGCTAATGGTCGCCGTGTGTTGGCAGCTCGCCGTGCAAAAGGCAGAGCTAAATTGACAGTTTCTGACGAATACAACGGATAATCACTCCGGATTGTAAAAACGAATAAAGAAAGTAAGGGTTTTTTCCGAAAAGCCTTTACTTTCTTTGTTTTTATACCTACCTTTGAACTCTCTATTAGATAATTAAGTTTAGAAGAATCATATTATATGAGAATATTAAAAAATCCGTTTGTGATAAGCTTAGTTTTAGCTGTCCTGATAGTGTGGGGATTGATTTATGGCACTTTGGTGTGGTTGGAAAGTTATACCAGACATAATGAGGCAGTTGTTGTCCCAGATGTGAAAGGATTGACCATAGAAAAGGCTGAACCCTTTTTTACAAGTAAAAAGATCCGGTATAACATTATCGATTCAGTCTTTTCCAAAGAGGTGGCTCCCGGTGCCATTGTGGAATTGGTTCCGGCTCCCGGCTCAAAGGTAAAAGAGGGCAGAGTCGTTTTTGTTACCATTAACGCCAAGACATCACAAATGGGAATCGTGCCCGAAGTCGAAGACCTCTCTTTCCGTCAGGCATACGCATTGTTGCAATCGATTGGTTTCGCTTCCATTGAGGTTAAATATGTGCCCGGAGATTATAAGGATTTGGCGGTGGCAGTCGAATGTAACGACAGAGTATTAGGCAAAGGAGAACACGTCCCGTTGAATGCCCATTTGGTGTTGGTCGTGACAAGCGATGATATAGAGTCTGATTCAACTTCCTTGGATAATTTAAACAAGGCACCGATTGAATCATTGAATAGTGAAGAAGAAAATTGGTTTTGACGAATGGCAGACTTTATAGAAGAGATAGAAGATTTTGACGACGACCAAGCGGATGAGTTATTAGTAGATGAGGATGAGTCTGCTGCCGTCATTACTTCGCCGGAGATTGCTCCCGGATTGTATGAGCATTTTAAAGTGGTAGCGGACAAAGGGCAGTCATTGCTCCGAGTGGACAAGTTCTTGGTGGCAAGAATGGAGAACACAACCCGCAATCGAATCCAGCAAGCTGCGGAGGCAGGTTGTATTTGGGTGAATGGTGTGTCGGTGAAAAGTAATTACCGTGTGAAGCCATTTGACTTGGTGCAGATTGTAATGGATCGTCCTCGGAGAGAAACCGAGATAATACCTCAAGACATCCCATTGGACATCGTGTATGAAGATGCGGATTTGTTGGTTGTCAACAAACCTGCGGGAATGGTCGTGCATCCCGGCCACGGCAATTATTCAGGCACATTGTTAAATGCAATTGCTTATTATTTGCGGAACGAGCAGCATTTCGACCCTTCCGATCCTCGGTTGGGATTGGTCCACCGCATAGACAAAGACACTTCCGGCCTTTTGGTGATTGCCAAAACACCTGAAGCCAAGAGCCATTTAGGTTTGCAATTCTATCATCATACAACAAAGCGTTGCTATCGTGCCGTGGTTTGGGGACAGTTCCAAGAAGATGAAGGAACGGTTGTGGGAAATATCGGGCGAAGTCCTAAAGACCGGCTGCAGATGACCGTTTTCCCGGATGGCGACCAAGGGAAATATGCAGTCACGCATTATCGTGTATTGGAACGCTTGGGATATGTTACCTTGGTGGAGTGCCGTTTGGAAACAGGACGAACCCATCAAATCCGCGTCCACATGAAACATATAGGTCACACGTTGTTCAACGATGAAAGATACGGAGGCCATGAAATATTGAAAGGAACAACATTTACTAAATATAAGCAGTTTGTGCAGAATTGCTTCGCCATTTGTCCAAGACAGGCATTGCATGCAAAGACTTTGGGCTTTGTTCATCCGATGACAGGAGAAGAACTTTTCTTCGATTCAGAAATGCCAGAAGATATGCAACAATTGGTTGAACGGTGGCGTATCTATGCATCAACTAAAGAGTTAGAGTAAGAAAGTTATGAAGAAGAATATTGCAATCGTAGCAGGAGGATATTCCTCAGAATTTGGCGTTTCATTAAAAAGCGCACAAGGAATTTATTCTTTTCTTGATAAAGACAAATATAATTTATATATTGCAGTCGTAAAGCATGACGAATGGGTAATTGAGCAGCCAAATGGAGAGTCTCTTCCTATCGACAAGAATGATTTCAGTTTTATTCTTGACGGGGAAAAGATAAAGATTGACTATGCTTATATCACCATTCATGGAACTCCCGGTGAAGATGGACGTTTGCAGGGATATTTTGACATGATTGGTTTGCCTTATTCATCTTGTGGAGCTTTGGCGAGCACTATTACGTTTAATAAATATGTATGTAACCATTATCTAAATGATTTGGGTATACGTATTGCTGATTCTATCCATCTGTTTAAAAACGAAACGGTATCAGAGGATGAGGTAGTTGCTAAATTGGGATTGCCTCTCTTCGTAAAACCGAATGATGGCGGTAGTAGCTTTGGTGTCACAAAAGTGAAAAGCAAGGAAGAACTGTTGCCAGCCATTGATAAAGCATTCGGCGAAGGCAATGAAGTCGTTATCGAGAGCTTTATTGATGGAACGGAAATAACATGTGGATGTTACAAAATCAAAGGGAAAGAGGTGATTTTCCCGATAACGGAAGTGGTGACAACCAATGAGTTTTTTGATTACAACGCCAAATATAATGGTGAGGTGCAAGAATTCACTCCAGCTCGCATTCCGGAAGAACAAGCTGAACGCGTTAGGCGGGAGACTTCAAAGATTTATGATATCTTAGGAGCGAAGGGTTTGATTCGAGTGGATTATATCATTCCTTCGGATGGCTATCCTTGTTTGTTGGAAATCAATACGAATCCCGGGATGACGGCTACAAGCTTTATACCTCAGCAAATACGGGCTGCTGGATTGAATATTACAGACGTGCTGGGTGATATTATTGATAACGAGTTAAATAAATAAAATGGATATAGAAACAGTTTCTCCAAATTATGAGGATATCCGTCCGCTAAATCCGGATGAATTCCCTGTCGCGATTGAAGAGTTGCTGGCATCCGAAGAGTTCAAGAAGGCAATTCACTATATCAAGCCAAACTTGAATTGGGATGAGTTGGCTGCTGCTATGCGAGCTTGTAAAACAAAAGAACAGTTCAAAACGACATTGAGCTATGACGCTGTGATGACTGTGGCTAAACAGACAACATTTTCTCTCACTGTCTCAGGCCGTAGCCGTTTGCCGGAAGGGAAACCAGCCTGCACTTTTATCTCCAATCACCGCGACATCGTGTTGGATGCATCTTTCTTGAATGTGCTTCTTATGGATGTCGGTTATGGTTCGACCCAAGTAGCCATTGGTGACAATTTACTGATTCGTCCTTGGATAAAGACTTTTGTTAGATTAAATAATAGTTTTATCGTGAAACGTGGTGTGGCAGTCCGGCAAATGTTGGATGTCAGCCATACGCTTTCTGAGTATATTAATCATACTATCAAAGAGTCAAAAGAATCAATCTGGATAGCACAGCGTGAAGGCCGTGCCAAAGATTCAAATGATAAGACGCAGCCCAGTGTGTTGAAAATGTTGAATATGGCTGGCGGTGCCGATATCTTGACGAATTTGGCAGAGTTGAATATTGTGCCGGTTGCTATTTCATACGAGTATGATCCTTGTGATTATTTAAAGGCGAAAGAGTTCCAATTGAAACGCGACAACCCCGATTATCAAAAGAACCAGCGTGATGATTTGCTTAGCATGGAAACAGGTATTTTGGCTAATAAAGGTCGAGTTCACTTTACGCTCGGTAATCGTATCAACGACGAGTTAAAGAAATTAGACCCGAAGATGGAGAAAAATGAACTGTTTGCGGTTATAGCCGGAATAATTGATAGGGAAATATACAGACATTATCGTTTTTATCCTTGTAATTATGTCGCTTATGATATGTTAAGCGGGACACGCCATTTCTCAGCCAACTATGGCCTTAAAGACAAAAAGGCATTTGAGGAATATTTGCAGGGACAACTGGATAAAATAGTTATCCCTAATAAAGATGAAGATTTCTTGCGTAGGAAGATTTTGGAAATGTATACCAATCCATTGAAGAATTTCTTGTCGCTTGAAAAATGATATTTTTGTTATAGGTTTAAATGATTTTGACGGTGTGTCGGAATTGGCAAAATGTTGAGTGGAAAAGATTAGACTGACAGGAATTTATTGAAATAAATGACTGAGGTCGGAGCCTGAAAGCCACACTGCAGTTTGCAATTGTGACACACCGCCTTTTGTAACTTGTCCATTCGACGTTTCATCCTATTCACAAGTATAATAACTTTTATGAAAGATTTTTTGCGTATATTGAGGCGATTCGTTCCTCCCTACAAGAAATATTTGGTTGGAAATATTGTATTCAACATACTCTCTGCTATTTTGAACCTTTTCTCCTTTGCTCTGATTATACCGATTTTGCAAATCCTGTTTAAGATTAATCAGGATACATATAATTATACACCGATTGTTTGGGACTGGAACAATTGGGAGAAGCTAAAAGAGATACCCGGTTTATTGAAGGATAACTTTTTTTGGTTTGTCAGTGATTTGATTGAACGTCAAGGCGGATCATTCACTTTGATCATATTGGGCCTGTTTTTGGTTGTGATGACTTTTGTCAAAGTAGCAACCATGTATTTGGCGTTTTATGAAATGATTCCTATCCGCACGGGTGTGGTACGAGATATCAGGAATCAAATCAATAAGAAAATAACCGAACTTCCTTTGGGCTTCTTTTCAGAGGAACGTAAAGGGGATATTTTGGCTCGTATCTCTGGTGACGTGAATGAGATAGAAGCATCAGTGATGAGTTCATTGGATATGTTGTTCAAGAACCCGATATTGATTGTCATTTATTTGGTCGGGATGATTGTGATTAGCTGGCAGTTGACCCTTTTTGTCTTTATATTATTGCCGCTTGCCGGTTATATCATGGGGCAAGTCGGGAAGAAGCTTAAGAAGAAATCATTGGAAGCCCAGCAGCAATGGGGCGCATTGATGAGCCAAATAGAAGAGACATTGGGCGGTTTGCGCATTATTAAGGCTTTTAATGCCGAAGCAAAGATCAGGAATCGTTTTGAACAAACCAATGAGATGTTCAGGCAAACCATCACACGTGTTTACAGACGGCAACAGATGGCTCATCCGATGAGTGAGTTTTTAGGTACGGCGACGATTGCAATCGTGCTTTGGTACGGCGGTTCTCTGATACTAAGTAATCATAGCACTATTGATGCTCCTACCTTTATCTATTACTTGGTCATATTTTATAGTATCATCAATCCTGCCAAAGATTTGAGTAAAGCGGCTTATGCGATACAGAAAGGATTGGCTTCCATGACTCGTATTGATAAGATATTGATGGCTGAAACAGATATAAAAGACCCCGTTTCCCCGAAAGCGGTGGCTTTTGGCAAATCTATTTGTTACAACCATGTTTGGTTCCGCTATCAGAACGAATGGATTTTGAAGGATATAGAATTGGAAATCCCAAAAGGAAAGACGATTGCTTTGGTTGGTCAGTCCGGATCTGGGAAAAGTACAATGGTTGATTTGTTGCCGCGCTTTTATGATGTGACAAAAGGCAGTATCACGATTGATGGAATAGATATCCGTGATGTCACTTTGACCGATTTGCGAGGTTTGATGGGAAATGTCAACCAAGAAGCAATATTGTTTAATGATACCTTTTTCAACAATATAGCTTTCGGTGTTGAGAATGCTACACGGGAACAAGTGGAAGAAGCAGCCAAGATTGCCAATGCCCATGAGTTTATTATGGCTTCCGAACAAGGATATGACACCAATGTAGGAGATAGAGGCGGTAAACTTTCCGGAGGACAACGCCAGCGCATTAGTATTGCGCGTGCCATACTAAAGAATCCGCCTATATTGATATTGGATGAGGCAACTTCCGCTTTGGACACTGAATCTGAACACTTGGTGCAAGAGGCGTTGGAAAACTTGATGCGAAACAGGACAACCATCGTCATTGCTCATCGCCTTTCTACAATCCGCAATGCGGATGAAATCTGTGTCATGCATGAAGGAAAAATAGTGGAACGAGGAACGCACGATGAATTACTACAATTGGATGGATATTACAAACGATTGTCTGCTATGCAGAGCTTTTAAAGGAAGATAGTTTGATTATTAACTAAATAGATATGACATCATGAGAAAAATGAAATGGAAGCACACGTTCTACAAGATTTGTGCAATTGGTTTGGTAGTATGTGGACTTTTCGAGCTTACGGCTTGTGATGCCGTTAAATTGAAGTCAGATGCCGCTGAAGGTTATTATTTTGACCAGCCGGCAAAGATGTGGGAAGCTACTTTCCCATTAGGCAATGGAAGAATCGGTTTGATGCCGGACGGAGGCATTTCTTCTGAGAATATTGTAATGAATGAGATTTCTCTTTGGTCGGGCAGCAAGCAAGATACTGATAATCCGAATGCATATTATTCATTGAATGCAATCCGTCGATTGTTATTTGAAGGAAAGAATGATTTGGCACAGAAGCTGATGTACCAAACGTTTGTCTGTAAAGGTGTCGGAAGTGGTTATGGTGATGGAGCGAATGTCCCGTATGGCAGTTATCAGATTTTTGGTAATTTGCAAATCGATTACTTGTTGGCAGGAGACACGGCAGAAGCTCTTTCTTCTTATCGAAGGGAATTGGCTTTAAACAATGCGGTTGCCACGACAACCTTCCGGATGAAAGGGGTCAATTATAAACGGGAGCAGTTTACTTCGTTTGTGGATGACTTGGGTGTAATTTATTTGACGGCAGATATAGATAAATCGTTGGATTTTAAAGTTAGTATGAACCGCCCGGAACATACAACTTCTTCTTTTACCGATAATACATTGTGGATGAAAGGGCAGTTGCCAGACGGTGTCGATACAGTGAACATGAAAGGGATGCGTTTTGCTTCGGCTGTTCGTGTCATGTTGCCTAAAGGAGGAAAGTTCGAAATAGATTCTACAGGAATTGTAATTTCACAAGCTTCGGAAGCTGTCATTTTGATAGACATGGCAACCGATTATGATGGCAACGAAATAGAACAATCCATTGATTCACATCTTGAGGCAGCGGCCGCCAAAAGTTATGATTCTTTGAAACGGGAACATATTACAGCGTATAAACAATTATACGACAGAGTGGAATTGGACTTGGAACCAACAGAACAGAGCTCTTTACCGATGGACAAACGCTTGGAAGCTTATGCCTCAAATCCTAATGATCCGGCGTTGGCTTCCCTTTATTTCCAATATGGCCGTTATTTGTTGATTTCTTCTACCCGAGTAGGCTCTTTGCCACCCAATTTGCAAGGACTTTGGTGTAAGACGATTCATACTCCTTGGAACGGCGATTATCATTTGAATATTAACTTGCAGATGAACCATTGGCCGGCAGAAGTAACGAATCTTTCTGAATTGCAATTGCCTTTTACCGAATGGATTTGCCGTCAAGTTCCGAGCGGTGAGCGCACAGCGAAAGCATATTACAATGCCAAAGGTTGGGTTATGCATATTTTAGGAAATGTTTGGGAGTTTACGGCTCCGGGAGAACATCCGTCTTGGGGTTCTACCAATACATCTGCTGCTTGGCTTTGTGAACATTTGTATATACATTATTTATATACTAAAGATAAAGAATACCTGGAAAAGGTTTATCCGGTAATGAAGGGGGCATCGGAATTCTTTGTCGATATGTTGGTTGAAGACCCCCGCTCGCATTATTTGGTTACAGCTCCGACCACTTCTCCCGAAAATTCTTATCGAATGGAGAACGGAAGTGTTGTAAATGTCTGCGCTGGTTCTACGATGGATAACCAAATTGTTCGTGAATTGTTTACGAATACGATAGAAGCTGCTTCTATTTTAAATCAGGATGAGGCGTTCGCTCAAACTTTAAAAGATAAAATGAACCGGTTGATGCCCACTACGATTGGAGCGGATGGAAGAATCATGGAATGGCTTGAACCTTATGAGGAAGTAGAACCCAATCATCGTCATGTTTCCCATTTGTATGGTTTATATCCGGGAAATGAAATTTCGTTGAACAAGACACCGGAATTGGCAGAGGCTGCTAAGAAAACTTTGCTTGTCCGTGGGGATAAGAGTACAGGTTGGTCTATGGCTTGGAAAATGAACTTCTGGGCTCGTTTGCATGATGGTGACCACGCTTGGCAACTGTTTAATGAACTGCTGACTCCATGTGTGGATACAAAAACCAATATGGTGAATGGCGGAGGAACTTATCCTAATTTGTTCTGTGCTCATCCTCCATTCCAAATCGATGGTAATTTTGGAGCTTGTGCCGGTATTGCGGAGATGTTGTTGCAGAGCCAAGATGGATACATTGATGTGTTGCCAGCTCTTCCTGCTGCTTGGGGCAAAGGACGATTTAAAGGTTTGAAAGCAAGAGATGGTGTGGAAGTTTCTGCAGAATGGAATGAGGGCAAGGTAATGATGGTAGAATTACATGCTACGATTCCTGGAACTTTCAAAATAAAGTTACCGACGGCTGGATTCGCTTCTCTGAATTTGTTTTTGAATCAGAAAGCTGTTTCTTTACCTGTGGTTGACGGTATGATTTCCATTGACATGAAATCGGGCGATTTGTTCACAATGCAGTATTGATGCTGCATGGCTATAAAATGGATTGTGCCATAACTGCAAATAGTAATATAGCTCTTGGGATTCGACCTTATTTATCCATGTTTGGGAATTGTTATTTGATTCATTATTAGCTGATTATATTTTATTGGTAATGGCGCATTAAAACATACCGTTGTTTTGAAAAAAACATTGGACGTTTTTGAAAAAACATTGGACGTTTTCAAAAATTCCTCGTGACGTTTTTTTCAAAACAACGGTATATTTTTTCGACATATTTTAATGTCAAAAACGACCTGTTATTTGAGCTGGGAAATATACTAAAAGGGGCTGCTTCAAAACTTGCATTTTGAGAACAGCCCCTTTTAAGGTGTGTCAGAATTAGTAAAAAGTTAGATGCTGAGAATGAATTCCGAAAGCAACGCAGCAGTTTGCAATTCTGACACACTGCTGATTTTTATGAGGAAATTATAATATTATTTGTTGTATTCTTCCCATTTTACATTGTGCATGTCACCACTCTTAGCGAACTCTTCGTGGAATGCGAAGCAGCACTTCAAGTTCTGAGGAGTTTGACCTTTTATGCCCATTTCAAGATATTCATTCAATAATGGACGATAATCCGGATGAACGCAATTGTCGATGATGCAATGTGCACGTTCAATTGGAGATTTTCCTCTCAAGTCAGCTACGCCATATTCAGTAATGATAATCTTAACTGAATGTTCGCTGTGATCCAAATGGGAAACCATCGGAACGAAAGAGCTAATCTTGCCATCTTTCGCTGTTGAAGGAGTCGTGAAGATAGAAAGCATCGCTGAGCGGGTGAAATCACCAGAACCACCGATACCGTTCATCATCTTAGTTCCTAAAACATGAGTAGAGTTGACATTACCGAAGATGTCGGCTTCCAATGCAGTATTCATGGCGATAAGTCCTAAGCGACGGGCAACTTCCGGGTTGTTTGAAATTTCCTGAGGACGCAACAAAATCTTGTCTTTGAAGAAATCGAGGTTGTTGTAGATATCTTCAATAACTTCATTGCTGACAGAAAGAGAACAACCGCTGGCAAATTTTACACGGCCTTCTTTCATCAATTTGATAACGGCATCCTGGATAACTTCTGTATATACTTGGAATGCAGGAATATCTTCATTTTCACCCATGCAGCCCAAAACAGCATTGGCAACATTTCCAACACCACTCTGTACCGGCACAAATTCTTTCGGCAATCTGCCTGCTTTGATTTCGCTAACCAAGAAGTCTGCTACATTCTTACCGATAGCTAATGTGTCTTCATCCAGTGGAGCGAAAGGTTTGCCTTCGTTAGGTTCGCTTGTTTTTACTACGCCTACGATTTTAGCCGGATCAACCTTCACATATGGTAAACCGATACGGTCAGATGGCTGGTATACAGGAATTTCTTTACGATAAGGAGGATCTGCAGGCTCGTAGATATCGTGCATGCCACGAATTTCTTTTGGATGTTTGTCATTCAACTCTACAATGATTCTGTCTGCCATCCGGCATATCGTTGGTAAAATACCTACACCGCAAGTTGGGACGATTTCACCATCTTCAGTAACATCTGCAGCTTCAACAATAGCTACATCGACTTTGCCCAAGAAACCGTAACGCAAGTTTTGCGGCAGTTCAGAAAGGTGCATATCGAAATACTGTACCTTGTGAGCATTCAAGGCGCTGCGCAAATCTTTGTTGGATTGATATGGGGTACGGAATTTGATAGCGTCGGCTCTTGCTAACTCACCGTCAAGTTTGTCTCCTGTGGAAGCACCGGTAAACATTCCGATTTGGAAAGGATTTCCCTTTTCATGTTCTGCTATCGCTTTTCTTGCGATGGCTCCAGAAACTACTTTGGGACAACCTGCCGGAGTAAATCCACTGAATCCCACATTGTCACCATTGTGAACATAAGCAGCAGCTTCTTCTGCTGTGATAAAATTTAATTTCATGATATCCTATGTTTAATTATATAATGTCTTTCTAAGTGCAAACTTACAAAATAAATGGATATTAGTTGTATTTTCTGTTTAGGATTTCAGAATAGATGATAGCCTTTTTCAAGTCATCAGCATTCTGTATGGTTGGAATATCAAAAACCGGCTCATCTTCTTTGAGTATGGGTGATTCTTTATCTTCTGCAATGGCAGAGATAGGAGAAGGGTATTCTTGATGTTCCATTCTTTTCCCTTCGGCAAATATTGCATTTGGATGGCTGGGCTTTTCCTTTCGGACTTTATTCTTTTTCTTCTGTTTGACAAATGTCTGTTCGGGTTGTTGGGAAGCATCGAAAGGAGGAGTTTTTGTAATGCTTTTGGATTTGTTTTTCCATACGATATCCACCACTCCTTTTAATGTCAGAGCTACAATAATTAGAATGTAGAAGAATACGGCTGAATTTTCCATGACTTTTGATTACTTTTGCACTTCAAATATACGAATATATTCGGAAGAACGGTTGCTTTCTTCTGTATTTTTATTTGATATGCTTATTTTAGACAAATGTTTCCATGATTGGGTGTTTTATTGAACTGGAATAGTGTTTTATTTAATTACATAATAATAATGGATAAATCTAATAATGCTGTGGACTTAAAATCCGCAGTTTCGACAGAAAAGAAATTATTTATCGAAACGTATGGTTGTCAGATGAATGTGTCTGATAGCGAAGTGGTAGCTTCTATCATGCAGATGGCTGGTTACCAAATAACGGAACACATGGACGAAGCTGACGCAATCTTTGTAAATACCTGTTCGGTGAGGGACAATGCTGAACAGAAAATTTATAGCCGATTGCAGTATTTCCAATCTTTGAGGAAAAAGAAAAAGCATTTGCTTGTCGGCGTGTTGGGATGCATGGCAGAGCGAGTAAAAGAAGATTTGCTCAAGAACCATGGTGTTAATTTGGTCGCAGGTCCCGATTCATACATGGATTTGCCCAACCTGATTGGTGCTGCCGAACAAGGAGAGGCTGCAATCAATGTTGAGTTGTCTACTCAAGAAACGTACAAGGATGTCATGCCATTAAAACTTCCGGGCGTGCATATTTCCGGATTTGTTTCTATAATGAGGGGATGTAATAATTTCTGTACATATTGTATTGTGCCTTATACTCGTGGAAGGGAAAGAAGCCGCGATGTGGAGAGCATTTTGAATGAAATAGTAGACATGCGTGCCAAAAAGTTTAAAGAGGTTACTCTGTTGGGACAAAATGTCAATTCATATCTGTTTGAAAAGGATGGAGAAACAGTGAATTTCCCTCGGCTTTTGGAAAAAGTGGCGTTGGCGGCTCCTGATATGCGCATTCGTTTTGTAACGTCCCATCCTAAAGACATGAGCGATGAAACACTCCATGTGATTGCTAAATATCCGAATATTTGCCAATATATTCATTTGCCGGCACAGTCAGGCAGCTCGAAGATTCTGAAGGCTATGAACAGAAAGTATACGAGAGAGTGGTATTTGGATCGTATAGCTGCTATCCGAAGGATTTTACCCGAATGTGCCATCTCAACCGATTTGTTCTGTGGTTTCCATTCTGAAACGGAAGAAGATTATCAAGAAACTTTGTCTTTGATGCGGGAAGTGGGTTACGACAGCGCTTATTTGTTTAAATATTCCGAACGTCCAGGCACGTATGCAGCGAAGCATTTGAAAGATGATGTGCCGGAAGATGTGAAAGTCGCTCGTCTGCAGGGCATGATTGATTTACAGAATAAATTATCTGAGGCAAGTAATTTGAAAGACATAGGAAAAACTTTTGAAGTGCTGATAGAAGGTTTCTCAAAACGTTCCAAAGAACAGTTGTTTGGCAGGACAAGCCAAAACAAGGTCGTTATTTTTGATAAGAAGAATTATCATGTAGGTCAATTTATTAAAGTGAAGATTAATAGTGCTTCATCTGCGACTTTGTTCGGAGAACCGGTTGAGGAATAATGGCAGAAATAAAACAGCGATTGAACACCATTTTAACAGTGTTTAATCGCTGTTTAAATAGCGTTTTAACGCAACCTTTTGCTATGATATTTTTAATATTAATGAAGAACTAATGCTTTCTCTGTTGGACGTTACCAGGCCATAATCTCTTGATGTAACATTATGTAACTATTTGAATAATAGCTAAAAATGCTCGGTTTTAGCAAATTTGTCTTAATCTTTAAGATTCGGTAGTTGATTTTGACTAAAAAATCTTAACGGCGTGTTTTTCAGGAAAAAGAATGCTATATATTTGTGATGTCATTAAATTGACTCATATAAACAGCGAAAACGCAAAGCAAAACTAAATAACCAAATAGTATAAATCTAAACACAAACAAGTATGTTAAAAAGGAAAATGCCAATTAGCAGCTTGTTGCTTGCATCAGCCTTGTGCTCTTCGGGAGTCATATATGCATCAGATGTGGCAGCAGTGTCTAAAGTTGATATCTCTCAACAACAGAGAGGTATAAAAGGAACAGTAACGGACGCAACCGGTCCAGTTGTTGGAGCGTCTGTAATTGTAAAAGGAACGACCAACGGTACGGTAACAGACCTGGATGGTAAATTTGAATTGCCGGGGGGGGGGTGAACAACGGAGATATCATCCAAATCTCCTATATCGGTTACCAGACGCAAGAAATCCATTACAAGGGTCAGTCTTCATTGCAAGTGAAGATGATTGAAGATTCTAAAGCCTTGGAAGAGGTGGTGGTTGTAGGATATGGTGTACAAAAGAAAGAGAGTTTGACAGGAGCCTTGCAGACCTTGAAAGAAGAAAAACTGACAAACATCACGACTCCTTCTGTCGAAAACATGTTAAATGGCAAAGTGTCTGGCGTATATGTTGCACCAGGTTCTGGTCAACCAGGTGCAACAGGTGCGGTTGTTGTGCGTGGAAAAGCCACATTGAGCGGTTCAACATCTCCTTTGTGGGTTGTTGATGGTGTGATTGTTGGCAGTAGCGCAGGCCTTTTGAATCCTTCAGACATTGAGACCATGACTATTTTGAAGGATGCCGCATCTACAGCAATTTATGGATCAGAGGGTGCGAATGGTGTGATTTTGGTGACAACTAAATCGGCAAAGAGTGGTAAAATGAAAATCAACGCCTCTGCAAAGCTGGGTATTAGCCGGTTGAACAATGGTAATTTGCAGATGATGAACGGGTCTGAACTGTACGATTATTATGCATCGTTCAATAATCAGGAAATGGTTGCCTTTACCCGTTGGACTCCTGAATTGCGTAATTCTAATTTTGACTGGTGGGATTTGGCAACTCAGTCCGGCTTTACGCAAGACTACAACGTTTCACTTACGGGAGGGTCTGATCAATTAACCAACTATTTCTCTGTTGGCTATTATGATGAAGAAGGAGCGATTAAGGGATATGATTATTCCCGCTATACATTCCGCCTTCGATCCAATTATAAACCTTTCAAATGGTTGACGATTAAGCCTTCCATTTCTGGAGCTATGCGAACTGTGGAGGATGCACAATATTCCGTTACGGCAATGTATTCCATGTTGCCATGGGACAGCCCTTATGATGAGAACGGCAATTTGGTGCCTGACCGTTATCAAGGGTGGGTCAATAGTCAGAAAACCAATTATCTGAACGCACTTGCGAATGGCAACCATACGGATTATAAAACGTATGAATTCTTTGGAAATTTGGATTTCGATATAAAGATTACAGACTGGCTGACATTCCGCTCGGTAAACAACTTTCAGTATACCAATTATTATTATCATTCGTATGGAGATCCTAAGAGCGATGGTTCGGCAGGTGTAAATGGACGTATATCAGAATACCAAAGCAATATGACTCGCCGTTATGCGAACCAACTGTTGAATTTCAACAAAACATTTAATAAGCATTCTGTAGATGCGATTTTGGCATACGAGTTCAAGGATTATCAACTCAAGACAACTTCGGCTGTAGGTACAGGATTTGCTTCCGGTTTTGAGGTGTTGGATGTAGCAGCTAAGCCCGAAGCGGTAGGCGGAAGTTTGACAGAATCGGCGGTACAGTCTTATCTTTTCCGTGGTAATTATTCATACGATGGTCGTTATATGGCGGAAGTTTCCCTTCGTCGTGATGGTGCTTCCAACTTTGGGAAAGATGCCCGTTATGGTAATTTTTACTCTGTCAGTGCAGGATGGAACATCAATCGTGAAAGTTGGTTTAATGCCAATTGGATAGATGTGTTGAAGCTACGCGCTTCGTATGGTATTATGGGTAACCGCCCGGGTGAATTATATCCTCAATATGCATTGTATTCCATTTCTGCAAATTATGACGGTATTCCTGCCTCCTTGATTAGCCAGGTTGAAAATCCATCATTGACTTGGGAAGAAACGGCAACATTAGGAGTTGGTTTGGATGCAAACTTCTTCGATGATCGTTTGCGTATCGTATTTGATTATTATAACAAATACACTGATAATGTGCTTTATCGTACACCTGTATCTGGTCTAACCGGAGTGACTTCTCGTTGGCAAAATGTCGGTGAAATCAGCAATAAGGGTATAGAGTTGACGATAGGTGGCGATATCATACGTACTAAAGATTGGACATGGAGCTTGGAGGCTAATTTTGGTCATAACAAGAATGTGGTTGAGAAGCTTTATGGTGATAATCCAGACTTGGAAATCATTCGCTTAAATTCTGTTGCTGTTGGTGGCGCTGACAATATATTGAAGGTCGGTTACAGTAGCGATGCTTTCTATATGAGAGAGTGGGCTGGTGTCAATAAAGAGACAGGTGCTCCCCAATGGTATAAAACGGCAGAAAATGGCAGTCGTGTCATCACTGAAAACTATTCAGAAGCAGACCAAGTGATTTATCCTCCTTCCACTCCGAAGCTGTTTGGTGGATTCAATACCTCTTTGCGATGGAAAGATATTGATATGAGTGCCGTATTCGGTTATTCAATTGGAGGAAAGATTTATAATTATTCCCGTTTGGAGTATGATTCGGATGGTACTTATACCGATCGTAACCAAATGAAATTGAAAAAGGGGTGGAACCGTTGGCAGAAACCGGGTGATGTCGCTACACATCCGGTTGCATCATACAACAATTCATCCAAATCGAACCAAGCATCTACTCGTTATTTCGAGGACAACGACTTCTTGAAACTTCGATCGTTGACAATCGGGTATAATCTTAGTCTTCCGCAGTATTATATCCAAAACATGCGTATATTCTTTGCAGGTGAAAACCTGTTCACAATCACTGGTTACTCTGGTGTTGACCCTGAATTGCCTGCAAGCAATGGGTCGGTTGTCGGAACGGCTGGACCTTCGGTTTATCCTTCTACGCGTAAGTTTATGTTCGGTCTAAATTTAACATTCTAAACAAAGCAACAATATGAAAAATAATATAAAGAAATATCTTTTGGCTGCAGCAGGAGCCGGACTTATGTTGACGGCTTGCGATATAGAGCGGCTGCCCAACGGGTCAATGGCTGCGGAATCAATTACTTCGGATCCGGATGCCAATTTGGAGAGTTTGGTGCGTGGAGCGTATGCCCAATTGAAAACTTGGTCTGACCCAATGCATCGTTTGGGAGAATATGCAGGCGACAATATGATGATTCGAGGATCTTCTACGGATGCCTTTTTCCAATTTATCTCTTATTCGCGCACTCCGAATAATTATCGTTTGCAAAACTTTTGGGATTCCGGATATAAGGCAGTGGCTCAAGCATCCAATATCATCAATATGATTAAAGAAGGACAAAGCGTAGAGATAGACAACAAGTTGGGGGAGTGCTATTATATTCGTGGCATGATGTATTTTTATCTAACACGTGCGTATGGTCGTCCTTACTATCAAGCTCCTGATAAAAACTTAGGTGTCCCAATTGTCAACGGAACACCCAAGGATTTGGATAATTTGCAATTGCCAGACCGTTCGACGGTGGCGCAATGTTATGCGCAAGTGGTTGCCGATTTGCGTAAGGCTGAAAAAATGTTGACCATAGACAATGGACCGGCATACGCATCTAAAGGGGCAGCTCAAGCAATGTTGTCGAGAGTCTATTTGTATATGAGTGGCACTTACGAGAATCCGAACAGACAATATGCCGATTCGGCTGCGTATTATGCTTCAGAAGTGATTAATTCAGGAAGTTATAATTTGTTGCCGCGCAATGAGTTTATGAATTATAATACGTATGTGCCTGAAACTAATCGAGAGTCTATTTTTGTAATCAAACGCGTTGCTTCGGAATTCTCCGGTTATGACCATTATTATGGTATAGGCGGAATGTATGCCAATATTGGAGGCATGGGCTGGGGAGAAATGTTCGCAAGTGCGAAATATATTGATTTGCTAAATGAAACAGGGCGAAACGATTGGCGTCCTGACCGCAAGAAGATTGTGGATGCTCGTGCCAACTTCATCGAACCGCAGTATGTGATGGATGGCGAAGGAAAATACGAGGAGGTTTTTCGCTTTATTAAAAAAGTGTATGATGCGTCTGGAAAGCATACGAACTTCAATTATGTACAAGCGACATTGATTAAAAATGGTAATTCGTATAGCTGTTCTGAAACGATTGAAGAGGTAGCAACTACTTATGAAATGACTCCTGTCGATGAAGGGCAGCAAATATATTCAATCCGCTATTCCGATGGAGAAACATATACGGGCGTTATCGATTATCGCATGAGGTTGAACCGTGTCTATCCTGAGTTCTATATCGTGAAGTGTTCTCGTGAGGGTGAAGATTCGCACTTATATTCTCCATTGATTTCCCGTTTAGGGGAAATCTATTTGAATCGAGCAGAAGCGTATGCAAAGACAGGACGTTATGGCGAAGCTTTGAGCGACTTGAACATTATTCGTGAGCGTTCAATCCCAGGGGCAAGCTATTCCTCTTTGGATGCGACTAATGCCCAAGAGAGGATAGATAAAGAGCGTCAATTGGAATTGGCATATCAAGCAGAACGTAGCTTCGATGTGTTTAGAAATGGAGAAACATTGACTCGTCATTATCCTGGTCCTCATCAGGCAATGGAAGATATACCGGCGACAGAATATCGAGTAACCTTCTTTATTCCTCAGACAGCTATCAACTCTTATCCGAGTGGTAGCACGTTGACGCAGAATCCGACGGATAATAGTGGTGTTATTTTGAATTGATAAACGTCCAATCAGACGGCAATAAAACAACAACCATTCTTTTTTCAAAACGTCTATTGTTTAGGAAAAACACTTAGCGTTGCAGGAGAAAGAATGGTTGCTTTTAAGAATAGGTACTATGCTATTTATAAAAAGGTAGTAAGCTTTTGGAAAAAAGGTAGTAAGCTTTTGGAAAAAAGGTAGTATGCTTTTTGGAAAAAGGTAGTAAGCTATTTGGAAATTCTCGAAATCCGTCGTGATCGTGAGATAGAGCTGGCATTATTCTATGATACGGATAATATTGGTGATGAAACGTATGCTTCAATAGGAGTTTACGAGGGAACAACCAAGAATAACGTATTGAATGTAGTTCCGCTATAAGGTGGATATTTGATGAAATATAATTATGCAGGTCGTATGTGGCCGCAACGTCAATACCTTTATCTCGTTCCGGAAGTTGTGATACAGTTAAATACGAACCTCAAACAGAATCCGGGTTGGTAATAATATAAAGTATGTAATGAAGAATCCTAAATAGGATAGCCACGCTGTTTTATCCCAAATCAATTATTAGAAAATTTCGCTTTCTTTTTGTCTTGAAAACAGGCTGGAAACAACGTGCTGCGTTAGCATACAGATGCTATAATGATGACTATAAGTTGCTATTCGCTTTCTTTTTGCACGAAAAAATCTCTAATGACCGATTTGGGTTTATAAGACAAAGCGTTCTTTCTTGCGGGTTTATATTTTTTAACAACTAACCACTGCTTATCAGCAAGGTCGGTTAAATATCGCTTTATGACTTTTATTGATTGGTACTCATAAAGTTACGGATTATATTTCAATCAACTTGTCGATTTATAATGTATTATCTGTTGATATAACATCATTTTTCGATAAATTTTAAACAGCTTCTAAAAAGAAAAAGTATTGGGATATTTTGCATGATAATCTAAAAAACACGATCTTTGCGAAGTAGTGAAAATAACGTAGAAGCGTTTCGATATTATCTTGTCTTGAAATCTGGACAATTTCAACTCTTCAAGATAATAGACAAAATGGCTCCTGCGCATTTGTGTATTGATATATAAATTTACCTGACGAGAGGTAGATTATATACTTGCATAAAGCGTGGGATCATTGTGCTATTATTGATGAGTGGGCAGTCCAGAGCCTCAAGACAGTGATAGACGATGGTTTCCCACGCTTCTTTTATATATAGCTAAAGGTCTTCATGGGGCTAAAGAGACAAAAATATACAAAATGACAAAGTTTATTAAAATCGCATTGATTATTGCGGTAACTTTTATTGCTGCAATATTGTTGAGCCTAATCGGTGAATTAAACCTATCTTTTGGTGGTGTAATTAAATATTTCGTTATATGTCCTGCGTGGTATTGGGGAGTACGGGCTATTTGGAAATATGAATCAGATATAAAATAGAGTTATTAATTATGTTTATTGACTATTATGCTGTTCTTGATGTTCCTGAGACAGTAACCTTGTCGGAAATAAAAAAAGCATATAAAATACAAGCATTTAAGTGGCATCCAGATCGAAATAGCGATATAGATACTACTTGGCATATGCAACTTATCAATGAGGCTTATTTAATACTGAGTGATGAAAAGACAAGGGAACGGTACGATAAAGAATATTTGCAATTCAAAAAAAACTTCACACAAAGAGTTTTTCAACGGTATAAGGATATCGATTTGAATAGGAAGGAATATGAGTATAAAAATTATACAATAAAAGATGATATTCTTAATGATAAAGTAAATGATGCTCGGAAGAAAGCTTCAGGTTTACTGGAAAAATCTTTAGAAGATCTTATGGGTATGATAAAAGCTGGAACAAAAGCGGCTTTGGATGCTGCCAAGAGGAGCATATGTGTGTTTTTTATAGTCCAACTTTTTATAATAATTATTTACGTTATTATATTAATACTGAATGAATTGTATGGAGAATAGCTGTTCTATGTATTTGGTCTGATAGTTAGAGTTCACAAATTAAAACAGCGTTAAAACACCGTTATAACAGCATTTAA
>ULRN01031815.1_pt1 | contig 28856 bp, 19 predicted proteins | sample 1955461 | NCBI WGS metagenome assembly ULRN01 (sample SAMEA4835683, study PRJEB28245) | human gut metagenome | biome: gut microbiome; material: fecal sample | place: Denmark | collected 2008 | reverse complement strand
TCGTTCAAGATGGCATTACAGTCATTTGCCTCAATAGTGGCATTGTCGAGCGTCAGGGTTCTTGTGTTGGGGTCGAAAGAAACCTTGCCGCTCACTCCGGAAATCTCGGTGAGGTCAAGATAGTTGTCGCCCGTAACATCTACGCCGGCTACCTTGAAGCCGTACTTTTCTTGCGCCATCACGAATGCTGACGACATCATAATTAATACAAGCGAGAGGAACATGCACATGCATACCTGTCGGGTTGAGTTGTTGCGTTTCATAATTTTTTAGTTTTTGCCCAGGCAGCCACATCATACCCAGAGGTTTGTAAATGTTAATTAGAAAAATGGTTCCTTCGAAAGAATGTCATATTCGGCTCCAAATATAAGAAAACTTGATAAGATAAAGAAATAAAACACACCAAATCTTTATATAAAGCCTATTTTTTTATTACATTTTAACGATTGAGAGTCAAATTATGCGGTTATATATTAGTAACCACCTTTTATGCCAACTATAGCAATTAACTAAAATAAATGGGAACGGGAAACAAAACCGGCCTACTTCTTCAGCTTCTTCAGCCTGCGTTTTGCTTCGGGGATGGAGGGACAGAGTTTGAGGGCTTTCTCGTAGTTGGCGATTGCGGCTTCGGGCATGTGCTCATGCTCACACTCCTTGCCGAGCATGACGTATTCCACGGCGAGCTGCTTGAGGAATTTCTCCTGCCCGCGCATTTCTTCCTTGAGGCGACGGTTCTCCTCGCGCAGGGTGTTGATGATGTTCAGCTTGCGACGGATGAAACGGCGCACGAGGGGCTTCTCTATATCATATCGGCTATGGATTGCCTTGAAGAAACTGGCGAGGAAACCCTCGAAGTCGCCCTTGTCGAAACTCTTCACGGCATCATGATATTCCCTGTCTGCCTTGGATTCGGAGAGGGCCTTGTTTATCACGGTCTGGTTGTTGTAATTACGCGAGAAGGCCACCACCTCGCTCTTGACGAAGACGTCGCGGCGGCGGACCGGCTCTTTCAGGCTGATTCCCTCAAGCGAGGTACAGCGCGAAAGCGCCACGTAGGTCTGGCCTCCGGCAAAGACTCCGCCCGTGAAGTCGATATTGACGCGGCGGAAGGTGAGGCCCTGGCTCTTGTGCACGGTGATTGCCCATGCCAACCGGATGGGGAACTGCACGTAGACGCCTATCTCTTCCTCTTCTATCTTCTTCTCCTTCTCGTTGTACGTATAGCGCACGTTGCTCCATGAGGCACGCTCCACCTCGAACTCCCTGCCCTCATCGGTCACGATATAAAGCATTCCCTCGGCTTCGTCTATCGCTTCGATGATGCCGAGCGTGCCGTTCACCCAACGCTTGTCGAGGTCGTTCTTGATGAATATCACCTGTGCCCCGACCTTGAGGTCGAGCTGCATGGGCGTGGGCAGACTGCTCTCGGGAAACTCTCCCTTTATCTCTCCCATAAACACCGAAGGGTCGCCGGGCAACTGCCCGAGCTTCTGCTCGTTGATATAGTCTACGGTGTCGCGGCGCGTGGACAGGGTTATGGCGAGGGCATTGTCGTGTTTCTCCACGGGGGCGTCGACACGGCGGTTGAGCATACTGAGTTCGGAGTCCATCACCGTGTTGGTGCGGATATGGTCGAGGATACTGATGAATGTGGGGTCGTTCTGGCGGTAGACTTTCCTCAATTCGATGCTCACGAGCTGGAACTCCCTGAACACGTGGGCATCAAAGAAATAGGCCGAGGGATAGAAGGGGCGCAGGAACTGGCGGTCTTCCTCCCGCAGAACGGGTTCGAGCTGATACACATCGCCCACAAGCAGGAGCTGCTTGCCGCCGAACGGTTCGCGCATATTACGCGAATATATGCGCAGCACCTTGTCCACGAAGTCGATTATGTCCGCACGCACCATGCTTATCTCGTCGATGATGATAAGCTCCACCTCACGGAGAATCTTACGCTTCTCGCCGTTGTACTTCAGGGTGTCCTTGATGTTGCGGTTTGAGAATCGGGAGTCGGTGGGGATGAGCGGATGGAAGGGTATCTTGAAGAAACTGTGGAGCGTGGACCCTCCGGCATTGATTGCGGCAATGCCTGTAGGGGCGAGCACGATGTGCTTCTTCTTGGTGTGCCGGCAGATGTAGCGCAGGAATGTAGACTTACCCGTCCCCGCCTTTCCTGTCAGGAAAAGCGACCGACGGGTATAGTTTATGATCTGGAGCGCCTTCTGGAACTCCTCGTTCTGCGTATCTATGATATTTTCAGAATCTTTCAATTCCTCAATCTTTCAGTATGCGGCTGAAAGGCAGTAATGCCGCCTTCCAGCCTTTTATGCTTATTCTATAACCAGGCGCACTCCAACGGGAGTATGCCCTACTCTATCAGAAGTCATCAAGTGACATCTGCTGGTTCTTCGGCTTCTGATGCTTCGGAGCGGCCTCCGTCTGCGGCTTCTGCTCCGTTGCGGCAGCCGCATTATGGCCTGCCGGACGGGTGGCGGAAGATGGTTCACGCACGATTTCATTGCCGTTCTCGTCAAGCTCCACCACGTCCTCCATGTCGCCTACGACCTGCGTGCTGTCTATGGCCGCCGTGTCGCGACGCGCCGGAGTATAGCTTGCACAGTTATACATGCCATAGGATATGTCGGCATCATGAGGCTTGTCGAATTTGGCATGGTATTCCTTGAATGCGGGGTCGCCCATAACCGACTGTACGAAATATCCGCATACCGGCAATGCCGTGCGGCTGCCCTGTCCCAAGGCACCCGTGCGGAAGTGGATGCAGCGGTATTCTCCGCCTACCCATGCGCCACAGACAAGTTTCGGACTGACACACATGAACCATGCGTCGGAATGGTTGTTGGTGGTTCCGGTCTTTCCTCCGAAGTCGGTATCACGCGCCGTATCGGTATAGGCCCAAAGGCTCTGTGATGTTCCGCCCGGCTCGCGCATACCGCCAATCAGCAGCTGCTGCATGAAGAAGGCGCTCTTGTATGGTATCGCCTGTTCCTCGTCGGCTGAAGCCTTGTATACTTCCTTGCCGTCCTTGTCTACAATCCTCGTGACGAGGACCGGAGTGACGTGCTTTCCGTTGTTGGCCACGCAGCAATAGGCGTCCACCATATCGAGAAGCTTGACGTCGGACGAACCGAGGGCGAGCGACGGCGCATCTTCCAGCTCATTGGTTATACCCATCTGATGGGCGGTGTTGATGATATTCTTTATTCCCATCTCCTGGCCAAGGCGCACGGCGATGGAGTTGATACTCTTGGCGAAGGCGCCCTTCAGCGGGATGGAGTCGCCGGAGAAGCGTCCGTTGGCATTCGAAGGTGTCCAGAAGGTGTTCTCATGTTTCACCTTGTCATATACCTCCATGCGGATATATTCATCGCGGCGCTTGTCGCAGGGGGTGAGTCCCTGGTTCATCGCCTCTGTATAGACAAAGAGCTTGAAGGTGGAACCAGGCTGGCGGTCGGCCGTCACCTTGTCGTATTTCCATGTATCGAAGTCGATGTCGCCCACCCATGCCTTTACGGCTCCGGTCTGAGGCTCCATGGCAACGAAGGCGCAATGCATGAACTTCACCATATAGCGCACGGAGTCTGCCATGCTCATCTCCTTCTCTATCGTACCCTTCTCATAGTCGAAGAGCTTCACCTTGTGGGGTCTGTTCACATAGTACTCCACGGAGTCGGGATTGTTAGGGAAGCGGGCGAGCAACTGCTGGTAGCCAGGCTGCTTCTGCAGGATGCCCTCGATGAATCCGGGGATGACGTTTCCGTTTTCATCGCGCCACGGGTCCTGTCCGCTCCAATGGCTGTTGAAATTGCGCTGCACCTGCTTCATCTGCTTCGTCACGGCAGCCTCGGCATATTTCTGCATACGGGTGTCAATAGTGGTGTAAATCTTCAAGCCGCTGGTATACAGGTCATAGCCATTGTCCTGCAGGAACTGCTTTATATCCTTGTCCTTGGCGATTGCCTCGCGGAAATACTTGGCCTGGCCGTCGTAGTTCTCCTCCAAATTGAAGTCCAATGTGATAGGGAGCTGCGACAGGGAGTCGCACACGGCACGCGACAAGTCGCCATGGGTCACCATATTGTTGAGCACCACATTGCGGCGCTTCATGCTGTTCTCGGGATTCGACTTGGGGTTATAATACGTGGTAGCCTTCAGCATACCCACGAGCACAGCCGCCTGCTCTGTCTTCAGGTCGGCAGGAGTTGTATTGAAGTATGTCTTTGCCGCCGTCTTGATTCCGTAGGAGTTGGAGCCGAAGTCCACGGTGTTTGCATACATCGTGATTATCTCCTTCTTGGTATATACGGATTCGAGCTTCACGGCAATGATCCACTCCTTGCTCTTCATGATGAGAATCTTCAGTCCGGGAATCTTGCCGAGCAGTCCTGTAGAGTAGTTCTTCCTCACACGGAACATGTTCTTGGCGAGCTGCTGCGTAATGGTGGAAGCTCCACGCGCACCATGATGCGTGGCGGCATCCTTCACGGCTCCGAACAAGCCGATAGGGTCGATACCAACATGCTTGTAGAAGCGCTCGTCCTCTGTATCGACAAGTGCCTTGAAGAACGAAGGTGCCACTTCCTCATACTTCACCGGTGTACGGTTCTCATTGAAATACTTTCCGATGAGCTTTCCGTCGGCACTGTAAATCTCCGAAGCCTCACTTACCTGAGGGTCAAGAATACCCGTGAGATAGCCTGGCGAACTACCAAACAGCCACAGGAAGTTGATGTCTACCATTCCGAGGTAGAGGAAGAAAGCCACAATGCAGGAACAGAAGCCGATTCCGGTCTTCGTATACCATGCCTTTCCCTTGTAGAGGTTCTTATACCATCGGCAGAACTTGACGAATTTCTTGCTGAGGTATGCCGCTACTGCCTTTATTTTCTTGAACATACGCTTAAATATTTGTCGTTTTTATTGCTAAATAAGTACAAATATACACATTTACCTTTTATTTAGCCAAAGGATTCGATGTATTTTATGATTTCTTCAATGTTATCGGGGTGAAACCACTTTATCCCGGAATCGCGACGGAACCATGTCAGCTGTTTTCTGCAATACTTTCTGGAGTCACACTGTATGCGGAAAACCGCCTCATCGAGCGTGCATTTCCCGTCAAAATGCTCAAAGAGTTCCTTGTAGCCAACCGTGTTCAGGGCATTCAGCCCCTTCTTGGGATAAACGCGGCGGGCCTCGTCAACAAGACCCTCCTCCACCATCATCTCCACACGACGGTTGATGCGTTCGTAGAGTTCTTCCCTGTCGCGGTTCAGTCCTATCTTCAGGATTCTGAACGGACGCTGCTTTTTCTCATTCTTGCGGAACGAAGTATATGTCTTACCGGTCATGATGCATATTTCAAGGGCGTGAACCACGCGCTTGGGATTCTTCTTGTCGACGATGGCATAATATTCAGGGTCAAGACGCTCCAGTTCTTCACACAATTTCTCCAGTCCCTCTTCATCATAACGCCGCTTCATCATACTACGCGTGGCATCATCCACAGTCGGTATATCATCGATTCCGTTGCATAAAGAATCGATATACATCATGCTGCCGCCGGTAAGGAGGGCCAAACGGCGCTGCGGATTGAAATAGCCGGAAAGGAACTTCATCACATCCTCCTCATACATAGAAGCGCTGTAATAGTCGTCGAGACCGAGCGTCCCCACGAAATAATGCTTCACCCTTTGCTGCTGTTCTGCCGTAGGGGCTGCCGTGCCGACAGGTATTTCGCGGAACAGCTGGCGCGAGTCGGCATTGATAATCGGAATGTCGAAGTGCTCCGCAACACGCAGGCACAACTCGGTCTTGCCTACTCCCGTAGGACCGAGTATTACTACCAGGGTGTTACGCTTGTCAGCATCCATGCCAACCATGTCTTTATTCATGTTGACCATGTTATTATCCGCGCTATTCATGTTGTTATGCATGTCAATAAAAAAATGTTTGGAAGATGTGCATTGGCATGCATACGTCTTCCAAACACTATAATCCAAAACCATCCATTAGAGAGCGGCCGTCATTATCTTACGATACCACGCTTGGATGACTGTACGAAATCTATGATATAGTTAATCTCATCACACTCCGGGAGGTTCTTGCGAATCTCCTCGATACCTTCTGCCATGAGTCCCTTTGAATACAGCAGACGGTATGCCTCGTGTATCATCTGGATCTTCTCATTGCTGAATCCGCGGCGACGCAGACCGATAAGATTGATGCCACAATACTTCGTCGGGTCCTTTCCTGCAATGATATACGGAGGAATGTCCTGACTGAAGCGGCAGCCGCCCTGAATCATCACGTATCCACCGATACGGCAGAACTGATGGCACAATACCGTGCTGCTGACAATGGCATTGTCGTCGATTGTGACCTCGCCGGCGAATTTAGTGGCATTGCCGATGATACATCCGCTGCCAAGCACACAATCGTGGGCTACGTGCACACATTCCATAAGCAGGTTACCGCTGCCCACCTTCGTGGTGCCCTTGGATGCCGTACCTCTTGAAATCGTCACGTTCTCGCGGATGCTGTTGTTGTCGCCCACCTCACATGTGGTCTCCTCGCCGGCAAACTTCAAATCCTGCGGTTTAGTACTGATGCTTGCTCCCGGGAAGAACTCATTGCCACTGCCTATGCGGGCTCCTGTATGTATCGTGACACTGTTCTGCAGATTATTATTGTCGCCCATCACAGTATTCTTGTCGATAAAGCAGAAAGGGCCAATAATATTGTTGTCTCCCAACTTTGCTTCGGGATGAACAAATGCCAACGGACTAATCTGATTCATAATCTATCGTTTATATTCAAAAACTTACTTGTTCTTAACTATCTGTGCGGTAAACGTTGCCTCAGAAACCACCTTGTCGCCAACGAACACATATCCCTTCATCGAAGAAATGCCATGACGCACCGGTGCGAGCAAATCTACCTTGAAAAGCAATGTATCACCCGGAACGACCTTCTGACGGAACTTCACGTCATCAATGCGCATGAAGTATGTTGACCATGACTTAGGGTCCTCCACGGTGTTCAATACCAGAAGACCGCCACACTGCGCCATTGCCTCAATTTGCAGAACGCCCGGCATGACAGGCTCGTCAGGGAAATGTCCCTGGAAGAAAGGCTCGTTGCCCGTAACGTTCTTCACACCGACGATGCTGTTGGCTCCGAGAGAAACCACCTTGTCGACGAGCTGCATAGGATAACGGTGAGGAAGGAGTTCGCGGATGCGGTTCACGTCCATTACCGGCGGCTCGTTGCAGTCGTAGATAGGAGCCTGGATTTCATGCTTCCTTATCTCGCGGCGCATCAGGCGGGCAAACTTGTTGTTGATGGTATGACCAGGACGCGTAGCGATGATCCTACCCTTTATCGGGCGGCCGATCAAGGCCATGTCACCGATGATGTCGAGCAGCTTGTGGCGTGTACATTCATTCTCCCACACGAGCGGCTTGTGCTGGATATATCCGAGCTTTGTGGCGTCAAGACGAGGCACCTTCAGGAAGTCGGCAAGCTGGTCAAGCCTTTCCTGTGTGGTCTGCCTTTCATAGATTACGATGGCATTGTCCATGTCTCCGCCCTTGATAAGGTTCGCCTTGAGCAGCGGCTCTATGTCGCGAACGAAAACGAAGGTGCGTGCCTGTGCAATATCCTTGGCATAGTCCTCCATATTGTCGAGTGTGGCAAACTGGCTGTTGATGAACTTCGACTCAAAGGAGCACATCGTGGTGATGCTGAAGTTCTCGTCGGGGAGTATGGTGATGCAGGAACCGGTCTCTTCATCCTTCACCTCAATCTTGTGGCGGATGATGTAGTAATCCTTCGGAGCGTTCTGCTCTTCGATTCCTATCTCCTTGATTTTATCGACATACATTGCTGCCGAACCGTCAAGGATAGGGAATTCGGGACCGTTTACCTGTATAAGACAGTTATCGATTCCCATTGCATAAAGTGCCGACATTCCATGTTCTATGGTAGAAACACGGATATCGCCCTTGCCCAATACCGTTCCTCGCTGTGTGTCAACCACGTTTTCAGCAATCGCCTCTATCACGGGCTCGCCGTCGAGGTCGATGCGCTGTATTTTATATCCACTGTTCTCAGGAGCAGGGTTAAACGTCACGGTAAGACTGAGTCCCGTGTGAAGTCCCTTGCCGCAAAGAGCAAAGCTACCTTTTAGTGTTTTCTGTTTTGACATATATATACTGTTCTTTATTTTCCATTCAGTTTCTCTTCAAGCTCCTTCACCTGCTTCTGCAGTTCATTGAGCTGCGAATACATATCCGGCAGACGGCGGAAGATGGCCTGTGACTTGAAGTATTTCTTCGGCTCCATAGGAGGCGTACCGATAAGAGTCTGGTCGTCCTTGATGCTGCCAGGCACACCCGACTGTGCTCCGAGGAACACCTTGTTGCCTATCTTTATATGTCCGGCCAGACCGACCTGTCCGCCAAACATACACCATGAGCCGACCTTGGTGCTGCCTGCTATGCCCACTTGTGCCGACATTACGGTATTCTCGCCTATGTCCGTATTGTGGGCAATCTGCACGAGGTTGTCAAGCTTAACGCCCTTGCGCAGGTAGGTGCTTCCCATTGTGGAACGGTCCACACAGGTGTTGGCTCCGATTTCCACATTATCCTCTATCGTCACGATACCAATCTGCGGAATCTTGTCGTAGCCCTCGGCATTTGGAGCGAATCCGAAGCCGTCGGCACCGATGACAGAACCCGAATGGATGGTTACATTATTTCCAATCTTGCATCCATGATATACCGTCACGTTGGGATAGAACAGACAGTTGTCGCCCATCTTTGCACCGTCGCCGATGGTGACATGAGGATAAATCTGGCAACCGTTGCCCACCACGGCATTCTCACCGATGCAGGCAAACGGAGCGATATAGCAGTTCTCCCCTACCTTGGCAGAAGAAGCGATGGATGCCAGCGGACTGACGCCTGTCTTCTTCGGCTTCATCGATTCATAGAGCTGAAGCAGCTGCGCTACGGACTCGTATGCGTTCTTCACGCGGATGAGCGTAGCCTTCACGGGGCGTTCGAGCACCACATCCTCATTTACCAGTACGACACTTGACTCCGTGTCGTAAAGGTAATGGGTATATTTTGGATTCGAAAGAAAGGAGATGGCCCCTTTCGTTCCTTCTTCAATCTTAGCAAATGTATTTATCGCCGCATTTTCATCGCCTTCAATACGACCGTTTATGAACTCAGCAATTTGTTTTGCAGTAAATTCCATTTTCGTTTATTTTTCGATTATTTTGCAAATATAATAATTATTATCCATAAATGCATTACACAACGACAATATTTGCCATTTTTTCCGTTATTTCATCTTTTCCACGAAGAAATCGGCTATCTGACGCAACAGATGGTTGCGTGTGTTGCCTCCATAGATGCTATGGTTCCTGTTGGTGTAGATGTTCATGCGGAAATCCTTGTCTGCCTGGACGAGCGCCTCGGTGTATTCGAAGGTATTCTGCGGATGAACGTTATCGTCGGCCAGTCCGTGGCAGATGAGCAGACTGCCGTGCAGCTTGCCTGCGCGCTTTATCGGGTTCACGTCATATCCCGTAGGATTCTCGTTCGGCGTGCGCATGTAGCGCTCTGTATAGATGGTGTCGTAGAAACGCCAATCCGTAGGAGGAGCAACCGATACGCCGGCCTTGAACACACCGCGTCCCTCGCTCATGCTCATCAATGTATTGAAGCCTCCGAAGCTCCATCCCCAAATTCCTATATTGTCCTTGTCCACGTATGGCAGTGTGCCGAGATAGAGGGCTGTCTCCACCTGGTCTTTCGACTCGAGGTCGCCGATCTTAAGGTATGTACACTTCATGAATTCTGCACCCCTTCCGCCGGTTCCTCTACCGTCAACGCATACCAGGATGAAGCCTCTGTCGGCAAGATATCCATCATAAAGGCAAGCCTGTCCCATTGAGCCTACATTCCATGCGTTTGTCACCTGCTGGCTGCCCGGACCGCTGTACTGCCACATGATTACGGGATATTTCTTGTTCGGGTCGAAGTCGTGCGGCTTCACAATGATACCATTGAGCTTCACGCCCTCTGATGTAGTGAACGAGAAGAATTCCTTCTGCGGGAGGTTGTATTCCTTCAGCTTGTCCTTGAGCTCCTTGTTGTCGTTTACCACGGCAATCTGCTTGCCGCTGTTGCTGCACATCGTGAATTCGAATGGCGTATTCATGTCGCTCCAGCAGTTCACGAAATACTTGAACCCCTTGCTGAACGTTCCCATGTTCCAGCCCAGACGCGGAGTGAGACACTGTGTCTTTCCGTTCTTCGCCGTCACATACACCTCCCTGTTCATCGGGTCCTTGCCTGCAGCCTGGTAATAGGTATTGCCCGTCGCCTCGTCGTAGCCGTATACGTCGGTCACGTCGCGGTTGCCCGATGTAATCTTCTTCACCAGACTTCCGGTCATGCTATACAGATAGAGTTGCATGTATCCGTCCCTGTCGCTTGGCAGAAGGATGTGCGAGTCGGTAATCTTGATGTTGTCCATGGCCTCCTCCGGCACGTACTTGCTGTTCTTCTCCTTGATGAGGAGCTGGGCCACGGTGCTTCGCGGATTCACGGCATAGATGCACAGCTCGTCCTGATGACGGTTGTTCGTGAACACGATCATCTTCTGCGCATCCTTCGTAGGGAACAGTCGAGGAATGTATCCATCGGCAGCCACCGGAACCTGAAGCTTGCGTGTCTGGTGCGACTTGATGTCGTAGCTGTAAACAGAAACCACGGAGTTCTTCTGTCCTGCCTTGGGATATTTATAGGTATAGAGTCCTGGGTATTCTGCATACTCCTTGTTCTCCGGCTTCATGCCCTTGAACATCTGGAGCGAATACTGCGGCACTTCCTTCTCGTCATACTTTATCCAGCATATCATCGAACCGTCGGCATTGAACGTCAGCGCCGAGTTGAAGCCGAACTCCTCCTCGTTCACCCAGTCCGGAATACCGTTTATCAGTTCGTTCTTCTTTCCGTCCTTCGTCACCTGGCTCTCGGAGTTGCCATAGAGTAGCTTGACGAGATAGATGTTGTTGTCGCGGACGAAAGCCACCTGCTTTCCGTCGGGCGACCATGTAGGCACCTGCTGGGGGCCATAGTCCGAAAGCTTCTCAAGCTTGCGGCTACCTATATTATATATATAGTATACCGCTGTGAACGACCTACGGTATATCTTGTTTGTCTTCGTCTGGATAAGGATCTTCGACCCGTCCGGGCTGAGAATATAGTCATCGAAGCTGCCGATCTTCTCGCCCACGGTATTGTTGACATCAAACAATACGTCAACTTGTTTGCCCGTGCGGAAAGAATACCTCACTACCTTTTTCCCGTCCTTGCTCACCTGTGCATAGCTCTCGCCATCCGTGAGAGCCGTGATGCTACCGATGCCCTTGGGAGCGAATTTGCCCGAAGTGATATCCTTCAGGGTAAGATTGTTGCCAGCAATTGCAGCCGAAACACTCAAAACCAGTGCAGCACACATTACTATAATCTTTTTCATACGTATTACTGTTCTTTTATTTAAGATTTTAAGCCATAAAAACGGCGATTAAACAACTTAGCGGCAAAGGTAACATTTTTCTTTCTACTATCACATCGCTCTTAATTAAAAGTTATTAATTATCTTTGCATTCGCTAATAAAAGCGGGGTACGGCGACCACTTTTGCCGTTATCCGCCCACTACGGACATAAATTATGGACAATTACAATTCATTCAGCTCATGGATACGGGAGAAGTTCCCGTTCCGCATACAGAAAATCTCCATCGACGCCGGATTCTCCTGCCCGAACCGCGACGGAAAAGTCAGCAGCGGAGGATGCTCTTTCTGCGACAACCGCACATTCAACCCCTCCTACTGCAACCGCCTGCTCCCGATAAAGGCGCAGATTGAGGAGGGCAAGAAATTCTTCGCAAGGAAATACCCCAACATGAAATACATGGCATACTTCCAGGCTTTCAGCAACACGTATGCCCCACTCGACGAACTGAGGAGGAAATACGAGGAGGCGCTCGACTGCAAAGACGTGATGGGCATCGTCATAGGCACACGCCCCGACTGCATCAGCGACGAACTCCTGGACTATCTCGAAGGCCTCAACCGCCAAACCTTCCTCACTATAGAATATGGTATAGAGAGCACCGATGACGACACGCTGCGACGCATAAACCGCGGCCACGATTTCAGATGCTCGGCCGAAGCCATCAGGAGGACCGCCGAGAGGGGTATAACCACGGGCGGACACATCATCATCGGACTGCCGGGCGAGGACGAGGGAAACATCGTAAGGCAGGCGGAGAAGATTTCCTCCACGAAGCTCGACATACTGAAAATACACCAACTGCAGATCGTGCGCGGCACGCGACTTGCCGACGAGTTCACGGAGAACCCGTTCCATGTATTCTCGGTTGATGAATACATCCGTACTATCGGCGAATACATCCGCCATCTGCGCCGGAGCATCGTGATAGAACGCTTCGTGTCGCAATCGCCCAAAGGGATGCTGATTGCGCCCGACTGGGGACTTAAGAACTATGAATTCACCAACAAGCTTAACAATTATCTCAAGAGGAACAATATTTTCCAGGGCGACGCCCTATGACCGGCGCAGCCTTTGCGGAGATAATCAAGTTTATGGAAGTTGACATTCTTTCGTATTTCCCCTAATATCTTATCAATTGACAAACCAAACATTTGTCATCACTTGAAGCTGTCGTATTTGTCGCTCCGGATGAATGAGGAGATGTCAAGGGATGGATTGTCACTGACGTATTTATCCACCACACTTACATATTTCGTGGAGAAACATTGCTTTTCGAGAATCTTATTGCAAAGCCACATTATCTTGCCCACATGAAGGTCGCGGTCGTGCTGCGGACGCTTCTCGAAATTCTTCATCGGGAACATGCTCATGATATAGAAACACATCGCATCGGGAACGATGTTCGAACGGTTCATCGACTTGCGCTGCGCCATAGGATAATACTTCCTGTAGAGCGGATAGTCCTCGCCGAGATACTTGTCGATGGATATGCCTATCGTGCCGTTACCTATTATAATACTCTGGTCAAGCGCACCGATCTGCATGTAGATTTTGGGTATCCGGATGTTGGGTATATACTTGTTCAGATTTCTGAAAGCCTTGTTGAACAGGCTGTTGATGTCGTCGATGTTGGCATACTGCGATTCTGCATCGGAAATGAGCGTCTGCAAAACCGAGTCCTGGTAGAACGTGAGGAACTTGTTGCTTATCTCCGGATCGTCAATTTCGCCAAGTCTAAGCATATCCTCTATAAGTGTGCGCGTCTCGATGGGATAGTCCGTGTTCATCTGCTGAAGGGCGGAGAAGTCGCTCGTAGTGAGATACTGGCTCTCCAGCCTGTCATATCTGCACACCTCCACGCCCTGCTTCTCGCCTTCCATAATATCGAAAGGTTTCAGCTTGAACTCGCATGACTGGAGCATGAGGATAAGAAATGATAATATGACAAATATTTTCTTCATTACAAACTATTACGCAATTTTGCGATGCAAATTTACTAATTTTTGCAATATCAACCAAATAATTAGCTAAAAAAGGCAAATAAAAGCATACTTTTGCAGCAAGAAAGTTTAAAATATCATAATTAAGCAAATATTTTCACCGATTACATGTAAGATTAAGACCAAAAGAACGCCCGGGCATTCCCATACGGAACACTCGGGCATCATTATGCTTTATTGCGGGTCGAGTCCCTCAAAGATTCTCTTTTCTCGGCGCTGCACAACCAGCCGGTTCAGCTTCTGCTGTCTGATTGGATTGAGCCATCTGCGCGCATATATATTAGGTATGGTAACGCCGATGGCGATACACAGGATTATGAGCGAGGCTTTCACTGCATTGGAGAATGCGTCGGTCAACTCTCCCACGACGCCCTGCATTTCAATGAGCGCAAAAAGGGCACGATACATCAATACGCCTGGCACCATCGGGATGACGCTCGGGATGGCAATACACTGGAGCGGCGTATGGAATACGTGTACGAACTTGACACACAGCATACTGACAAGTGCCGACCCGACGAGCGATGCCATTATCGGTCCCTGATCAAGGCCCACATTATTGTTGCTCTCGCCCAGGTTCACGAAGTTTCTCGTGCAGACGGCGATGATTCCTCCCAGAGCCACCACCCACAGCAGGCGCCGCGGGATATTGAATATCATGGAGAAGCCCATGGCGGAGATTGCCGCGGCAACGGAATAGCTCAGATAGGTGTTGTGAGGCGTCATGCTCAGGTCTTTCACGAAGTTGTCCACCCCGCACACGGTGATTGCCATGGAGATTCCGAACGACATTGCCGTAACCATAAGCAGGGTGTTTATCGCCCTGTTGAGTCCCATCTGCATATGACTGTCTATCATATCCGATACGAAGTTTATCAGCGGAACGCCAGGCACGATGAACAGCGCACATGCCATGAGGGGGTGCCATGGGGTATCGGTATGGAGCAGCGAAGCCATCCACTCGGGCAAGGCTCCCATAATGGCCGGCGAAACGCTGAGGAATGCCGACAGCCACGCAAGGATAGTGGACACGAAGGCGGCTATACCGATGTTCACGTAGCCGTTTGAGCCGATTTCATTAAGGTATGCACGCAGTCTGAAGCCCACCATCGCGGCTATTGAGGCATAGAAGAATGCCGTCCAGTCACAGCCGAACTGTATGCAGAATCCTCCGCAGGCGAATCCGGCGCCTATGGCAACCTGGTTCACGGTATAGTTGCGTGGTCTGTTTTTTATCATTTCGAGCTGCTCCTCGTATTGGTCGAGCGTGTAGTCTTCCCTGATTGCCCTCCACGTGAGTTTACTCACGGCGGATATCGCCGTCATGTTGATGCCATGACGGTCGCAGCGCTGGAACTTGCTGAGCGAGTGCTCTTCGTCGCTTAGGTTCACCTGCAGCATGTTGTACGTCACGTGGATATGCAGGTTCTCGTCGGGCAAGCCGAGATACGCCGCCACGCGATGCAGGTTTCTCAATATGCGGGTCGTGTCTGCTCCGCTCGCCACGAGTATTTCTCCCGTGCGCATAAGCAGGTCAAGTTCCCGTCTGATTTTCTTTTCTTTCTGTATCCTATTTAAATCTTCCATTTCCTGAAAAGCTTCTGTCTTATGCCAATGGGTTCCACCCCTGTGCCTTAAGTTCAAATTCGTTTCCGTCTCTCGTCACGAGCATATTGCCAAGCTCCTTCTTCGTGATATGTCCGATGAGCTTCACGCCGTCCATCTGCTCTATCTTCTCAAGGTCGCCTATCGGCACGGTGAAGAGCAGTTCGTAGTCCTCGCCGCCGTTCAGTGCGCATGTGGTCACGTTCATGTTCATCTCCTCCGCCATGACCGCTGTCTGGTAGTCTATCGGGATGTTCTTCTCATATATCCTGCATCCGCATCCGCTCTGGCTGCAGATATGCATCAGCTCGCTGCTCAATCCGTCGCTCACGTCCATCATCGCCGTAGGGCGGATGTTCATCTCGCGCAGCTTGGCCATGATGTCACCGCGCGCCTCGGGCTTGAGCTGGCGTTGCAGCAGATATTCCTTTCCTGCGAAATCGGGCTGGAAATGCGCCAGCTGCTCCAGTGCGTTCTTGTCGTTCTTCTTCTTGGCCTCAGCCACCTGTTGGTAATATACGCTCTTCTCGCGCTCAAGCAGTTGGAGTCCCATGTATGCCGCTCCCAGGTCGCCCGACACGCAAACGAGGTCGGTGTCATGTGCTCCATTGCGGTAGATTATGTCTTCGCGGTCTGCTTCGCCTATGCAGGTAATGCTTATCGCCATGCCGGTATATGATGATGTGGTGTCGCCTCCAACGATGTCGATGCCCCATTTGTCGCATGCCATGCGCAGTCCGCTATAGAACATCTCCATGTCTTCCACCGTGAACCGCTTGCTCAGAGCGAGGCTGACGGTCATTTGGCGCGGTGTTCCGCCCATGGCGAAAATGTCGCTGATATTCACCATTGCCGACTTGTAGCCAAGGTGTTGCAGGTCGATATACGTAAGGTCGAAGTGTACTCCCTCCATGAGCATGTCTGTGGTGATGAGCACTTCCTTGTCGGGATAATGCATCACGGCGCAATCATCGCCGACCCCCTTGATTGTTGACTCATTTTTAAGCTTTATATCATCTGTAAGACGGTGGATAAGACCGAACTCGCCAAGTTTTGAAATATCAGTCATTTGCTTATTTATATTGGAATTCCGCAAGCCTTAATGCCTGCATCGGTTGATTTCTTATATATACGTAAACGAGTGGGAGGGATTGAGAAACCGCCTCAATCCGCCCCACTCCATATTGTTATGACAAAATCGGTTATGCCCTGCGAATCATCTCGCGCATGATTTCGGTCATCAGCGGCTGTGCCTTGTTGGCTGCAACCTGAACCTCCTCGTGGCTCACCTCAACAGGGGTGTCCTCAAGTCCGAGGTCGGTGATGATGCTGATACCGAATGTCTTGATTCCGCAGTGGTGTGCCACGATAACCTCAGGCACCGTGCTCATACCAACGGCATCTGCTCCCATACGGTGGTACATCTTGTATTCTGCCGGAGTCTCGAATGTAGGTCCCTGTACGCCCATGTATACTCCATGAACCACACGGATGCCCTTCTCCTTGGCAATGGCATCTGCCTCAGCGATAAGACCGAGGTCATAAGTCTCGTGCATATCCGGGAAGCGAGGTCCCGTAGGGAAGTTCTTTCCTCTCAGCGGATGCTCCGGGAAGAAGTTGATATGGTCGGTGATGATCATCAGGTCTCCGATCTTGAACTCAGGGTTCATACCGCCCGACGCATTTGAAACGAACAGGGTCTTGATACCCAGCTCATACATCACGCGGATAGGGAATGTCACCTCCTTCATGTTATAGCCCTCATAGTAATGGAAGCGTCCCTCCATAGCCATGATGTCCACGCCGCCGAGCTTTCCGAAGATTAGCTTTCCGGCATGTCCCTCCACAGTAGAAACGGGGAAATTAGGAATATCCTTATATGAATATTCGTAACTGTCAGTGATTTCTGAAGCTAATTGTCCGAGGCCTGTTCCCAGGATTATTGCTGTTTTCGGACTTGTTGTCATCCTTTGCTTTAGCCAGGATGCTGTTTCTTGAATTTTTTCGTACATAGCCTATAATATTTTCTTTGAATTCTTCCTCCTGTTCGAGCATGAACTCCACGGCGACGGGGAGGACAAAGAGGTTTCTGCGCACCTCATCGCTGAGTCCTTCCATGCCGAACAGTCGTGCATTGTCTTTTTCGGTTGTTATTATTATCTTGTCTTCGCCCTCCATTCCGGCAAACATCGTGTTGATGCGCTCGATGTCGGAAGCGGTGAACTGATGATGATCGGCGAAGGTGAGCGGGATGATGTCCGACGTATACGGTTCGAGGTCTACCATCATCTGCCGAGGCGAGGCGATTCCCGTAAGGAGCAGCACCTGCGTCTTTGCGGTCAACGACGCCAGTTTCCTGTCTTCCCCGCAATATACGGGCTTGAGGTCGTCGTATTTCAGCGTTGTGAAATACAGCTTCTGATACGGGAAGAGGTTCATCGTCTTGGTGATGACGCGGAACTCCATCGGCTTGAGGTCCTTGGGGCATTTCGTCACGATGACGACATCCGCCCTCGACTTGCCGTTCTTCGGCTCACGCAGACGGCCTGCCGGCAACAGCTTGTCATACATTATCAGACGATGGTAGTCCACGAGCAGGATGTTTATCCCTGGCTTCACGTATCTGTGCTGATAGGCGTCATCGAGGAGAATCACGTCGGTGTCCTTCGTCTCGTCTTCACCAGTGATGCACTCTATGCCGTGGCAGCGGTTCTTGTCCACCGCCACGTGCACATCGGGGAATTTCTTCTTCATCTGATACGGCTCGTCGCCTATCTCGCTCATCGTGGTCGCCTTTCCTGCAAGTACGTAGCCACGGCTCTTACGCTTGTAGCCACGGCTCAGCACGGCAACCTTCACCTTGTCGCGCAATGCATTGATGAGATATTCCACATGCGGAGTCTTGCCGGACCCGCCCACTGTGATGTTGCCCACGGATATCACGGGGATATCGAAGCTGCGACTCTTCAGGATGCCGAGTTCGAACATCTGGTTGCGCAGTCTCACCCCTATGCCATAGAGCCAGCTGAGAGGCAATAGCCATTCGTTTATCTTTATGAAATCCCCTTCCACTCTTCTTACTTGATGTTAATGATATACGGCATACGTGCCTGTATTGCCGACTGTTTGTTCATGTCCTTGAGCAGCATGAACGTAGAGTAATACTCTCCCAATGCCGCCTGCATGTTGCGGTCTATATAGCTGCCGCCCGAAGTCTGGTTCATCAGCTGTTCCATCCAGTCAGCCTTGCCTGGGCATGAAGTGGTGTAATACTCCTTCAGCTTTGCGAGCTGGGCAGCCTTTGCCACAGCATCATCGAGTCCGCCGAGCTGGTCGACGAGTTTTATCTTCAGAGCGTCCTCACCGGTCCAGACGCGGCCCTGCGCTATTTTCTCCACCTGGTCGGTAGTCATGTGTCTGCCGTCTGCCACGCGCTGACAGAAGAGTTTGTAGCCACGGTCGATATACATAGAGAGGTATCCCATTTCCTCCTCGGAGAACGGACGCGCCATCGTGCCGAAAGCACTGTTCTTGTTTGTCTTCACTTCGTCAAACTTCACCCCAAGCTTCTGGGTGATAAGCCCGCTCATGTCCGGGAACATACCGAAGATTCCGATGCTGCCCGTAAGGGTAGTAGGCTCTGCAACGATCCAGTTTGCCGAACAGCTCATATAATAGCCGCCAGAGGCTGCCATGCCTCCCATTGAAACCACCACAGGCTTCTTTGCCTTGAGCAGCTGTATCGCCCTCCACATCTGTTCTGATGCGTATGCACTGCCGCCACCCGAATTGATACGGATTACCACAGCCTTCACTCCGTCGTCATCGGCAAGGTTGCGCAGGTCGGCACTGACCTTAGTTCCGTCGATAACACTCTTGCCCTGGCCCATCAAACCGCCGGCCGCACCGTCCACGATGTCGCCGTAGGCATAATACACGGCAATCTCGTCACCGTCTGTCTCCTTCTCCGGCACGTTCAGCATTCCGGCGATGCCGATGGTATTGAAGTCATCATCCTTGTCCATTTTCATCAGCTTCTTCACCTCGCCCTTCAGTTCGTCGGTATAGATAAGCTTGTCCACGAGCTTCAGCCTGACATATTCCTTAGGATCGGCAAAGGTAATCATATTGTCGGCATAGTCGTTGAGCTGCTTCACGGTGACCTTGCGGCTCGCAGCCACATCGTTGCAGATATTCTTCCACATTCCGCCGAGGAATACGGAAACCTGCTCACGGTTGGCATCGCTCATCTTGTCGCCGGTGAACATCTCCGTGGCGCTCTTGTATGCGCCCACCTTCACCACTTGCATCTTCACGCCGAACTTGGCCAAGGCATCCTTCACGAACATTGTCTGAGAAGCAAGACCATGCCAGTCAATCTGTCCGCTCGGGTTCAGATACACCTTGTCTGCCACTGAAGCAATATAATATGTGGCCTGGGTGTAGATATCGCCGTATGCCACTATCCACTTGCCGCTCTTCTTGAAATCAACAAGCGCCTTGCGCACCGCCTGCATCGAGGCGTATGAATCCGGAGCAAAGGCTCCTGCCTCAACATAGATACCCTTTATCTTGTCATTGTCCTTCGCCTTCTTTATTCCGTCGAGTAGGTCGTCGAGTCCTATCGTGGAAATGCCGCCATCTCCGAGAATCTGCGAGAAGATATCATTCTCTGAACGCTCGGCAAGCTGTCCGTTGAGTTTCACCACGAAGACGGTATTGTCCGCCACGTCCTTTGCCGAACTGCCCGATGCCACCATTCCGATAATGCTCATCACGCCAAGCGCACCTACTATCACCATGAACACGATGATTCCTACCACCGTTGCACTGACATACTTCAAAAAATCCTTCATACACATTAATATTTGTTGGTTAATACTTTCTATCCATATAACGCAGCATCGTAGCGGAAAACTACATTCTACGGACAAAAAATATCCTCCAGGAACATTTTTCCTTACTTTTTATTCCCGAAAGCCCCTATTCCACTGTTATTATCACCGGAGCGTCAAGCTCCTTCTTCCATTGCTTCATCCATGCGAACCACGCCTTGGCATCCTTGAACCCGAACGTCTCCTTGTCGCAGGTAAATGCCATATTGTAGGTCAGCCTGTCACCTCCCTTTGCGCCGAGCACATACAGGAACTGGTCCTTCTGCCCCGTCGGTTCGCTGACAACATATTTCTCAGGCACGTTCACGGCCAGTCCCACCACAATCTTCGGTTTCCCCACGATGGAGTCCTTTGCGCCGTTGGGCCAGTTGCCGCCCCAGTCACCCACGAGTCCCTTATGGTCGGAGAACATCCTGTCGTTAAGATTGATCACTCCCGTAGCAAACTGCACTTCCTCTGCCGGAGTGTCGTGGAACACCTGCACCTCACAGTCCCTGTGGCCGGCATATATTATCACATTCTGGCGCAGGTTGAACGTCTTGCCGCCAAGCTGCCAGCCCTCGTCCGTAAGTTCCACGATGGTGCGAACTGGTCCGCTCGCCACCATGCGCTGTCCGCGCGACCTTACGGGTGAAACCATCGTGGGTTTCTCTCCGTCCCAACCGCGCAATGCGCCGAGTCCTACGGTCTGTCCTGCCCAAAGCACATCATCGCCGTATCCGGCAGCGAGCTGTTCATCGTCGGGATAGAACTGGCTCGTCTCGAGCTCAAGCTGCTTCTTGTATTTGCCATAGAGGTCATACGTCTGGCGCTCATCGAAATACACGCGATATGCCACGAGCTCCGACTCGAAGTCCGCCCCATGATGATGCAGCAGATGAAACACGTCCACGCCCTCGGGCGCCGACAACGAGTGTATATAGCCAGGAAACTTGTTCTTCTGTTTCGTCTTTGAGTCGCGCACTATCAGGTCGCCGTACGTGCGGCGCGGATAGTTGCGGTCTGCCTGTTTCTCTGAAAACAGCTCCACTTCGAGCGTCTTCTTCCCCTTAGCCGGCATATCCACCACGAGAGCAAGCTCGTCATTGCGCAGGTCGCGGTCCAGGTCGTCTATCTGCGACGGTATCTCCCGGCCGCCATCCTTCACCACGGCATCCGCCACATTAAACTGTACATCACGCAAAGACACCACCACCGGCACGTCACTGCGGTCTACATTGAGCGGATTCACCAGTTTCACTCTGACTGTCTTAGTATCTGCATTTGCCGCTACCGCCCCGCAAAGGAGCATTGATGCGACAAGTATTTTAGCACATCTCATCAGTTTTCTCGTTTAAGTTTGATTTTCGGTGCTAAGTTACTAATAATTTTCATTTCAGCCAAGAATCCGCCCCACTTTGTCATTTTATGCCTTTGCAAAAAGGGAAATAGGAACAAATTCCCGGCAGGAAGCGCCCTTTCAACTGAAAGTCAATCCGGGATAATGCCGGCTTTATTTACTATTTACGGGCTGAATCATTATTATTTCCTGTCCATGCATTCTGCGGAAGAGCGTTTTTTTGTACTTTTGCAACCGGATTCCTTATCCTTTCCCCTCATTTAAATATCATATATTAGAGACAATTTGCGTAAGATTATACATATCGACATGGATGCCTTCTTTGCCTCAGTGGAACAGAGGGACAATCCCGTTCTCCGTGGAAAGCCCATTGCAGTGGGATTCGACGGACCGCGCGGCGTGGTGTCCACTGCGAGCTACGAGGCGCGGCGCTTCGGCGTACACTCGGCCATGTCCATCGCCAAGGCCAAGCAGATGTGCCGTGACCTTATCATCGTACCCAGCAGATTCGAGGCGTACAAGGATGTCTCCAGACAGATTCACGGCATCTTCCACCGCTATACGGACATCATCGAACCGATTTCGCTCGACGAAGCTTTCCTTGATGTGACGGAGAACAAGAAAGGGATTGAACTCGCCGTGGACATTGCCCGCGAAATCAAGGCGGCGATAAAGGAGGAGACCGACCTTACGGCGAGCGCCGGCGTTTCATACAACAAATTCCTCGCCAAGATTGCCTCTGACTACCGCAAGCCCGACGGACTCTTCACCATCCATCCTGACCGCGCACTCGACTTCATCGCCAATCTGCCGATAGAGGATTTTTGGGGCGTCGGTCCGAAAACCCTGCAGACGATGCACAGAATCGGGATATTCAACGGCCGTCAGCTGCGCGAATGTTCGCTGAAGCATCTGACGGAGGTTTTCGGCAAGGCAGGCCCGATGTTCCACGATTTCGCCCGCGGCATCGACAACCGTCCCGTGGAAAGCATAAGGATAAGGAAATCCGTGGGATGCGAGCAGACTTTCCTTGAGGACCTGACTCTGAAATCCGCCGTCATAATAGAACTTTACCACACGGTGCAGGAGCTCATCCGCCGTCTGGAGAAAAGCGGATTCCACGGCAAGACACTCACGCTGAAAGTGAAATACGCCGACTTCACAAGCGTGACGCGCAGCATGACGGCCAACAGGATTCTTTCCACAAAAGACATCATCCTGCCGGCTGCCAAGAGACTGATGAGCGAAGTGGACTTGACGGGAAAGGGCATCAGACTCATCGGACTGAGCGTATCAAACCCTCCGGAAGAAAGCAATACGCCGCAATGGGTGGAGGGCGAACTGGATTTCAAACCCAGGGAATGACATACAGCAAATCCGAATAATGAAATCGTTTAAGTGGCTTTATATAAAATAATTCGCGCAAGCAGGCGAATAATAGAAATTAGTTTCGTAAATTTGCACTCATAAAACAAAACAACTTATAAATATCCGTATGAAACAAACTAAGATTGTTGCTTCGATCAGCGACCGCAGATGCGATGTAGACTTCATCCGCCAGCTTTTCCAGGCAGGTATCAACGTGGTGAGAATGAACACCGCACACGCCACACCTGAGGGCATAAAAGAGATTATCAGAAACACAAGAAAGGTTTCCAAACACATAGGAATACTCATTGACACAAAGGGACCGGAGGTGCGCTCCACCGGCACCGACAATCCGATAGAATACAAGACAGGCGAAGTGGTGAAGATATGCGGCCACAACACCGAGGAGACTTCACACGACTGCATCAACGTTTCTTATCCTGACTTCGTCAACGATGTGAAAGTGGGCGACGACGTGCTCTTCGATGACGGAGAGCTCGACATGAAGGTAATGAAGAAAGAGGGCGACGCACTGATTGTGGAGGTGCAGAACGACGGTAAGCTGGGCTCAAAGAAGAGCGTCAACGTTCCTGGAGAGCACATCGACCTGCCTGCCCTCACGGCGAAGGACAAGGCAAACATCCTGCTTGCCATCGAGGAGGACATCGACTTCATCGCCCACTCGTTCGTGCGCAACAAGGAGGACGTGCTGGCAGTGCAGAAGATTCTCGACGAGCACAACAGCGAGATAAAGATAATCTCCAAGATAGAGAACCAGGAGGGCGTGGACAACATCGACGAGATCATCGAGGCTTCATACGGCATCATGATTGCGCGCGGCGACCTCGGCATCGAGGTGCCCATCGAGCGCATACCGGGCATCCAGCGCATGATAATCAAGAAATGTATCGAGGCCAAGAAGCCGGTTATCGTTGCCACACAGATGCTCCACACGATGATAAACAACCCGAGACCTACGCGTGCCGAGGTGACGGACATCGCCAACGCTATCTACTACCGCACCGACGCCCTGATGCTCAGCGGCGAAACAGCCTCGGGCAAATACCCCGTGGAGGCTGTTAAGACAATGGCGGCCATCGCCGAACAGGCCGAGAAGGACAAGATGCGCGAGAATGACATACCGGTGCCGTTGAGCGAAGACTGCAACGTAAGCGAATTCCTGGCCAAGCAGGCCATTGAATCCACAGAGCGTCTCGGCGTGCGCGGCATCATCACCGACAGTCTGCATGGACGCACGGCGCGCAACCTCGCCGCATTCCGCGGCCCTAACCCCGTGCTCGCCATCTGCGTGAGAGAGCGCGTACAGCGTCTCCTCGCCCTGAGCTACGGCGTCATCCCCGTATATCAGCACGAGAAGCTCCAGCCTCAGGACCAGTTCGTTGCTGCCCTGCGTATGCTCCGCCAGAAAGGCTACCTCAAGATGGAGGACAAGATAGCATACCTCAGCGGAAGCTTCGGAAGAGGCGGAGGCACCACGTTCCTTGAAATAGACAAGGTGGCAGACATCTTCACGAAAGACTACACCCTGCCAAACATGATAAGACCATAACAACGGATAAACGGGAACCGGCAATGGCAACGTTGCCGGTTCTTTTCAATTTAATGCTAACCATATTCATTCTATGAAACACCTCATCATTTCAGCATTGCTCGCTTCTGCCACCCTTACGGGAAGCGCACAGAATCCGACGACAGACAATGCAACCCGCTACACACCTGCAGCGGAGAACCTGAAAGCGCGCCAGGACTTTTCCGACAGCCGCTTCGGCATCTTCCTCCACTGGGGACTCTACAGTATGTTCGCCCAGGGCGAATGGTATCTCAACTACGGTCCCGACAAGGACGAATACGCCAAGGCAGCCGATGCCTTCTACCCCCACTCCTTCGATGCCGCCAAATGGATTTCGGCAATCAAGGCGTCGGGCGCAAGATACATCTGCTTCACCACACGTCACCACGAGGGATTCTCAATGTGGGACACGAAGCAGTCGGACTACAACATCATGCACACGCCATACGGCAAGGACATCGTAAGGCAGCTTGCCGACGAATGCCACAAGCAGGACGTGGGACTGCATCTGTATTACTCACATATCGACTGGACGCGCGAGGACTACCCTGCCGGACGCACCGGACTGACCACGGGCAAGGACCCGAAGAAGGCCGACTGGCCACACTACTACAAGTTCATGAACGCTCAGCTCACGGAACTTCTCACCCAATACGGCAAGGTGGACGGCATCTGGTTTGACGGATGGTGGGACCACGACGAGGACTCCATCCCCTTCAACTGGCAGCTGCCCGAGCAATACAGGCTCATCCACAGTCTGCAGCCAGCATGCATCATCGGCAACAACCACCACCAGACCCCGTTTGAAGGCGAGGACATGCAGATGTTCGAGCGCGACATCCCGGGCGAAAACAAGAGCGGACTGTCCGGCCAGTCTATCAGTCAGCTGCCCCTTGAAACCTGTCAGACCATGAACGGCATGTGGGGCTATAAAATCAAGGACCAGAACTACAAGTCCACGAAAGACCTCATCCGTCTGCTTGTGCGCACAGCGGCAAAGGGCGCCAACCTGCTGCTCAACATCGGCCCGCAGCCCAACGGCGAACTCCCCGCAACGGCCCTCGACCGTCTGAAAGGCATAGGCGAATGGCTGAACGGCAAAGCCGGAGAGAGTATCTACGCCACTGTGAGCGGAGGCGTAACGGCCGGCGACAGCATCGTGACGACAATGGGCAAGGGCAGGAAGGCCCCGCTCTACATCCATGTGCTCACCGACAAGGCGATGCCGCAGATATCCCTCCCGCTGGAGAAGAAGCCCCGCCGCGCCACGAATCTTACTACCGGCAGCAGCGTGAAGATGCGCAAGAATGGTAAGGACGTGGTGTTCTCCCCCACTGACATGAAGGACAACGAGACGGACTATATTATTAAGGTGGAATTCTGATAAAGTCCGGCCTATACTTCAAAGCAATTCATCCAATACCCAACCAGCCCCCTCATCCGTCAATTACGAAACGGATGAGGGGGCTGTTATTTTCTGTACAAGCCTCAGAGCCTGCTATAGTTCCTTATCATTTCACTATGCGCATCACACTGTCGCCGCTCTTAAGCAGATAGATGCCGCTCGCAAGAGGCGACTGGAGGAACCTGCCGTAGGTCATCTTGCCTACCGGCGAACCCGATACGGTGAACACCTCCACCTGGGTTCCGTCCGTCACGGTCAGACCGTTGATGCAAGAAGGAGTTGTCTGCAGCTCCACATCCTGCCATGCTGTCCATGAGGAAACGACATTGTTTGCCACTGTCTTAACGCGCCACTGGTATACCAGCGACGGCTCGAGATTCTCAAACCTATACGTTGTCTCCGTCACTCCCGTGATGGTCTGCTTGCCCTTGATGCCCATTGCAAGCACCGGTTTCGGAGCCGACACGACACTCGCGAAGTCATCCTCGGTGAACGCTCCGTCGTAGATGCCGATTGCCTCAACGTAGGCACGCTTCTTGGGATATATCTTCACCTTGTAATCCCCGCCCGTGGGGTTGTCGAGCACTGCGGTTGCCATACTGCCGTTCATCGCGAACTGTGTGGTATTGATGACTTCGCCGCCGGCATCGAGCAATGCCACGTTCATCGTGGCCGGGTCTGCGCTATACGTCGTGGACTTGACTCTGACGGTTACGGACGAAGCGGAGACGTCGGCAACTGCCGGCGAGATGAGCCAGCCCACCACCTTACTGCTGCCGAGCTTTGCCTTGCCCTGACATTCAAAGACTTTCTGACCGGTCCAGCCTGTATGCTTCATCATATCGTCCAGCTCGTCGCTGATGTCCGTGTTGCTGTCTCCCTGCACGCCTTCGCCCCATCCCGAAAGGTCTTCGGTTATCTTCTCGGCTTCCTCCACCGTCGGGGAGTCTGTCTTCTGGCGAAGCTCCAGCGTGTATGACTCAGCGCCTTCCACAGCGGCCCAACCTGCCGTGAAGGAGTTGCCCGTCACTTCCTTGGTCTGCAGTTCCTGCGGAGCATCGAGATTGATGCCCCCCATAAAGGCGAACGAGATGAGTCCGCCCGTCTCGGCTATGCCCGTCACCGGTTTGCCGAGATATTTCCTGCCGTCGCTGTTGATGTTGAAGAGCGCAGCCGCCGGGGTTGACGTGTCCGTAAGCTCCGTATTCTTCTTCTTTCCCGGATAGGTGTCGCCGTCGGTAGTCCTGTCCGTCAGACTGTTGTCCGCCGGAACAATCGTCAGATGCTGGTATCTGGGATTGTCGTTCACACTGTTATTCTCCCATACTCCCTTGTCGTAATCCACGTGCAGCACGAGCATTCCGTGGGCAGGAATCTCGGTGTCCGTACCCGTCTTCTGGCGGTTTTCAAAGAGATAATACTCCGTAGGGGTCTTCTCGTTGTAAACCACATACGCCTCGGGCGACTCCGAGAGGGCCTTCATGTCCGTCACCATGGTGGGCGACTTCAATTCCGTGGGCTGCAGCCATCCGCTCACCCATTTCTCGTATGAGTTGTATCCCACCGGCCTGTATCCGTCGCCGGCATACGAACCGGCATCCATCAGGTCCCATTCTCCCATTCCGAAACCTCCTGAATAGTCGGTGTCATAGAGGTCGGGCAGACCGAGACAGTGGCTGAACTCATGACAGGCCGTGCCGATGCCGTCCATCGTGGTGCCCTTATAGCCGGTCAGCTCGGACGAGCAACCGTAGGTATTTATCTTCACTCCGTCGAGCGACAGATTATATCCCGCCGCCGTGAGCTCCCATTCATGCTGCCAGATAGTCTCCGGATATATGTTGCTCGCCGATGCCTCGCCGTAGCCGGCATAGATGAGATACACCTGGTCCACCTCGCCGTCGCCGTCCCAGTCATAGTCGGCGAAGTTCACCTTGGAGTCCACGAGCTTGCATGCCTCGTAGACCATTCCGCCCGGGTCCTTGTCATTGCCGTACACATCGTTTCCACCGTAATCCCTCATGTTCTTCGACACGGTGACCGGACCAACCACGTCAAATTCCAGGTCGAACAGTCCGTAGCTCTGCGCCTTGAAGTAGTCGTGCACCGAACCCGAATTGCCGTTTCCCGAATATCCCTCCTGGTTGAAATAGTTGTTCCATTCCTCCTGCGTGTGAGCGGCTTGCATCGCCTTGTCCTTGAAGTTCACGAGGATGACGAGTCCCTTGCGCTTGCCGGTCACTCCGATGCCTTCGCCGCCCCAGGGACCTGCCATTCCCTTCTGCAGGGTGCTGCCCTGTGCCTTCATGGCACCGCGGTTCTTCAATCGGGAGATGCGGGCGGCATTGCGCTCCGCACTGCGCTGTTTGCCGAGAGAGCGCACGGCCGACGCCTCCTTGTCGTATGTCCTGAGGAATGTCAGCTCCTGGCTTCCCCGCTGCTTGATGTCATGCGCCATCTGCTGCGTTGCCACGATACGCCCGTCGGCATCGAGCGAGGCATAGCAATACGCTCCGCCCTCGGTCTTTACCAGCGGCATTCCGTCTTCTGTACAGATAAAATGGAAATTCTCATCACCACGCACCATAATGGTTATCGTAGTGCCGTCAGGCTGCATCACCTGCATCTTCGTCGGTCTCGCCGGCACTGCCGAAACCGAAGCCGCAATCATCAGTGCGGCAGCAAAAGTAAATAATCTTTTCCTCATTCTTTTATGTTATTTGGCGACAAAGGTAGATAAAAAATCATTTACATACAAGTTTTATCTACAAACCCATTCATTTAACATTTCAATTCATCAACCGGCTTTCTCCGGACTGCATTTCAACGCTGCTATAATAATTCTTGCTCTGGCAGTAGACGAGTAGACAAAATACGAGTATCTTGTCTACTTCTAAAATAAAAAAAATTTTTTTTCTTTTTTTACCCTCACACCCTCACTTTTCGTCTGAAACGCCCTGTTTATCGGGGTTTCAGTGGTGAGGGTAGATGTGAGGGTAAACTTTCTCCCCTCACACCTGCCCTCACACTT
>ULRN01010451.1_pt1 | contig 29243 bp, 25 predicted proteins | sample 1955461 | NCBI WGS metagenome assembly ULRN01 (sample SAMEA4835683, study PRJEB28245) | human gut metagenome | biome: gut microbiome; material: fecal sample | place: Denmark | collected 2008 | reverse complement strand
TAGGCAGACAATGCGGTTTCAAGGTGCGTTTGACCTACCATTGCGCACGCCACACGAACGCCACGACCGTGCTTTTGTCGCACGGTGTACCCATCGAAACGGTGAGCCGCCTTTTGGGACATACCAACATAAAGACCACCCAGATTTACGCCAAAATCACCGCCCAGAAGATAAGCCAAGACATGGAAACCTTGTCGCACAAGTTGGAGGATATGGAGAAGAATATCTGCCGAGCCATCTAATTAAAAGCAGAATACCGATGAAAGAAGAAAGGAATATTATCACGATGGACGGGCAGGGCAATATCTCCCTGCCGAGCGATATAGGTGCAACCGCCATGACCGAGTGGGAAATCTGCGAACTGTTCGGGGTTATAACCCCGACGGTTCGGGCAGGGATAAAGGCTCTCTGCAAAAGCGGAGTTTTGAAAGAGTATGGCATCAAACGCCTTATCCGCCTACCGGAGAGAAGTTACATCGAGGTTTACAACCTCGAAACGATAGCCGCCCTCGCTTTCCGTATCGAGTCGTTCGGGGCGGCGAAAGTCCACAAAGTGTTGTTGGAAAGGATTATGCACGGGCGAAAAGAGAACAGCATGATTTTTCTTTCGCTGAATGTCGGCAGTCAAGCAGTCATATCGTCATGAAGCCGTGTCGTACTGTCGTATTGGAATCATTGAATCTGTAAGTCAGTCAGTTCATTAATAACCGACTATATGCAGATACGCAGATTCGATTTTTCGAGCACAGCAAAGCGGAGCAATCATTTCCGTTTACAAAGGCAAAGCAAGCACGGGGCTTTACGTCGGCTAAAAGGTCAAGCGGCTGCGCCGTTTCCCGATAAATCTTCCTCTCGCTTCGCTGGGAGCGTATTTATCGGGAAAACCTTGTATCCGACCACCCCGTGCAAAAGAGCCTTTGAAAACGGAAACGACCGCTCCGCCACGCATCGACCGAAAGGGAAAAAATAAGGTGGAAGTATGGGCAAGCAGGCGGCATGGACAGCCACCGCCGAAAGGCAGACGGCACGCCGCAGGGTATTTACGGAGAAAATGCCGTAAACTTATTAGGGAATTTTCCGAACCGCAATACTACGTATCGCTGAAAATTCCCCAATAAGGCAAGGGGCAAGCCCCTCTGCACACCCCGTTGAGGACGGCATTCCGCCGCCCTCAAAGATAGTCAGGTTTATTGTTTCACAAGCCAAAAAAGAAAGGAAGAATATATGGGTTTCGTAGTTTTACACATGGAAAAGGCGCACGGCAGCGACAGCGGAACGACCGCACATATCGAGCGTTTCATCATACCGAAGAACGCCGACCCCACACGCACGCACCTAAACCGCAGGCTCATCGACTACCCCGACGGGGTGAAAGACCGTTCGGCGGCTGTTCAGAGAAGACTGGAAGAAGCGGGGCTGACACGCAAAATCGGAAGCAACCAAGTACGGGCAATCCGCATCAACGTGTCGGGAACGCATGAGGACATGAAGCGGATAGAGGAAGAGGGGCGTTTGGACAAGTGGTGCGCCGACAATCTGAAATACTTCGTCGACACGTTCGGAAAGGAGAACATCGTGGCGGCTCACCTGCACAGGGACGAGGAAACACCGCACATACACGTTACGCTCGTCCCCATCGTCAAGGGAGAGCGCAAGCGCAGGAAACGGGAGGAGCAGACGAAGAAGCGATACCGCAAGAAGCCGACCGACACCGTGAGGCTGTGCGCAGACGATATTATGACACGGCTGAAATTGAAGTCCTACCAAGATACCTATGCCGAAGCGATGGCGAAATACGGGCTACAAAGGGGCATAGACGGCTCGAAGGCTCGCCACAAGTCCACGCAGCAGTATTATCGGGATATACAGAAACTCTCCGACGACCTCAAAGCGGAAGTGGTGGATTTGCAACAGCAGAAAGAAACGGCACGGGAAGAACTAAGACGTGCGAAAAAAGAAATACAGACCGAGAAGCTGAAAGGGGCAGCAACCACTGCAGCCGCCAACATCGCCGAGAGCGTCGGTTCTCTTTTCGGCAGTAACAAGGTCAAGACGCTGGAAAGGGAGAACACCGCCCTGCATAGGGAGATAGCCGACCACGAGGAAACCATCGAAGCCCTGCAAGATAGAATACAGACCATGCAGGCAGACCACAGCCGGGAGATACGGGAAATGCAGCGGAAGCATGGCAGGGAGATAGCCGACAAGGACACAAGGCACAAGCAGGAAATATCGTTTCTGAAAACGGTAATCGCAAGGGCGGCGGCATGGTTTCCCTATTTCCGTGAAATGCTCCGTATCGAAAACCTCTGCCGCCTTGTGGGATTCGATGAAAGGCAGACCGCAACGCTCGTCAAGGGAAAGCCGTTGGAGTATGCAGGGGAACTTTATTCAGAGGAACACGGACGGAAATTCACGACCGAAAAGGCAGGGTTTCAAGTGCTGAAAGATCCTACGGACGGGACGAGATTGGTTCTTGCCATTGACCGAAAGCCCATTGCCGAGTGGTTCAAGGAACAGTTCGAGAAGTTAAGGCAGAACATACGCCGACCAATACAACCGCAAAGGAAAAGCAAGGGATTCAAGCTATAAATGTTAAATCCTGCCCGATTTGCCGAAAAAGTGCAGTGCGCCGTTCGTGGTGTGCCGCACTTTTTTTATATTTGTTCGCAAGGACTCAATTTTTTGTTCTGAATTAGGACAAACCTTGCCGAAAGACTTTCGTGACAGTTTGCCAACCATTGAGGACATTGAGAAAAAAATTAAAGAAAGGCTGTCATAAACACATTTTTTATTATCTCAAAAAACAAGTTGAGTCCGTTTAATTATTTATTTGAATAAACAAGGTTTTGTATGAAAAAGGTGATATTGTATATTGCCGTGAGTTTAGACGGATACATTGCTGACAATCAAGGTTCGGTTGGGTGGATAAAGGGGCATGATGACACAGTAGAGTTGGAAGACACTTTCTCTCCTTTCTTCAGTAGCGTAGATACGGTTGTCATGGGAAGAAAAACATTCGACCAAATAGTTACCAGCCTTTCATGTGACCAATGGCCCTATACCGGAGCAACAACCTATGTACTGACCCATCATAACGAAACGAACGACACAGAACAAATTCGCTTCAAAAACATGGATGTTTGCCAACTCGTAGAAGAATTGAGGCAGGGGGTAGGAAAAAACATCTGGATCTGCGGAGGTGCGGAGATTGCCGGACGGCTTATCGGAAAGAATATGATAGACACCTATCATCTGGCTGTCATTCCGGTTATTTTGGGAAGTGGTGTCAGGTTATTTGGCAGCTCTGCTCCAAAGATTCGTTTGACATTGGTTGAAACCAAGAAATACAATGGAATAGTGGAGGTGATATATGACATCGCCAATAGTGATGTCGTCATAAGAAATATGAATAAGGGTGATATAGACCAAGTTATGCAAATTTGGTTAGCTACCAATGTCCAAGCTCATAATTTTATTGCTGAAACCTATTGGAAAGGTCTATTTGAAAACGTAAAAAAACTAATCCCTGCATCAGAGGTATATGTTTGTGAGAAGTCAAACAAAATAGTCGGATTTATCGGACTTTCTGAAAATTATATTGCAGGTATATTCGTAGCTTCTAATTTTCAGTCTTATGGCATAGGGAAAAGATTGTTGGATTATGCCAAAGGTCTCAAACCGGAACTTTATTTGCACGTATATCAAAAGAATATCAGAGCTGTCAAATTCTATCAAAGAGAGAATTTCGTGATAGAATCTGAAACTGTTGATGGTACGGGAGAGAAAGAATTTTTAATGAAAACTCTTTGATTTGCTCCAAAACGTTTTATAAAAGGCGAATAAAGCCAATTCATAACAACATGCCATACTGACAGAAAATTAAAAACGATATAAACAACATGGAAATAAGACGATACGAATCAAGAGATTTAGAACAAATAGCCTGTTTGTTTTACGAAACCGTGCATACCAGTCACTTAAACCATATTGAATCACAGATAAAATCTGAATATTTGTCTGTCCCTTCCAAAGCAATTCTTTTGGAGGAAGGAAAAATTGCAGAAAAACTCTATCTAATCCGTAAAGGCTGTCTGCGGCTGTTTTTCTATAATGAAGGGAAAGATATTACTTTTCAATTCTTTTTTGAAGGGGATTTTGTCGCCTCATTCGATAGCCTGTATAAACGCACGCCGAGCCTTTTCTATTTGGAGAGTATCGAACCAACGGAACTCACGGCTATAAGAAGAGAGGATTTTTACAACCAAATCAACAATAATTTGTCGTTGAGGCAGTTATATGAAGAAAAACTCATAGACCGTTTTCATGCTTACCAACAATTGTTCTTGTCAAGAATAAAAAACACACCGCAACAGCGATATGAAGAATTGCTGAAAGAGTATCCCAATATAATACAGCGTGTTTCACAACATTATATAGCGTCTTATCTTGGCATCACTCCTGTTTCTTTATCACGCATCAGAAATCGTCGTTAACTTCATTTCTTTACAATTGTTATCGTTCAGATTCCACTTGAATACTGAACTTTGCGCCGTAAATATGAAAACGGTAAGCAATGAAAAAGATTTTTGTAATAGACTGGAGTCTGTTTTTTGTGTTCGTGTTATCAGCATTTTCCGGGATAGGATTGCATATTGCCGGACATGGCATTAATCACGAACTATGGCATAATTGGGCAGTATTTCATGTTTTGACCAGTTTTTTATTTTTTGTAATATCAATATTCCATATAACAACACATTGGGGATGGTATAAAGGAATAATAAAAAATGGGCTTGGCAAAAAAAGTAAAATTACAGTAGTACTGTCAGTTGTATTCTTTCTTGTATCTAGTAAAGCGCATGGTTTTCTATTTCTAATAATAAAGATATTAAATTAACATTCTATTTATGAAAATCATTATTTTGCAATTCATGGCAATAATCGCTATGATCCTTATAAGTTGTAGCGATAAGGAAAACAGCGTGTACCTAAAAAATGGTTCCTACTCGGAATGCGCCACGGGGAAAAACTTGACCAAGGCGCAAGAAGAGACCGCTTATGTAGAAATCAGTGCAGTTAACACAAACACTCTAAGAGTGGACATGTACCATGTCCAACTGAATTGCGCTCTGGAAAAAATAGAGTCGAGTATCAGTTATAATGAAAAAGTAATCATAATTAAATTCACGCCAATTGGCGATGATGCTAATTGTCTTTGTGGAAGACAATTAACATATGAAATCAGCAACCTTCAAGAAGGGCAGTCTTATGATTGTGTGATCATGCAAGAGAATAGTGAATATGCCTCTTTTAAATTTGATTTCACAAGAGATCTAACACAAACAATTAATCTAAATTAAATTACGACATTATGAAAAAAATGTATTTTATCATCATTTATGTGCTTCTACTATCTATAGGAGCCATAAACAGCACAAATCAATCCATAACTAAACTCGAAGCTTATAATATAGTTATTAGTGGCATTGATTCGACCACATTAGATTCCACTGAAATATTTGTATCCAAGCAGATATTACCAGCCAACACAGTCATTGAGATTGGTGATAAAAGTATAGAATCCCCGGATTATGGCTCTTGGATGTTTTTCATAAATAAGTATCCTTTATCCAATTGGGGACACTCTTGTAACTATATGTTTATCGGAAGTAACAATGGTGAAGTAGATATAATAGAGAGTAATTTCTACCCTACTAAACCATCATTGGCTGATATGGATAAAATAAAGTCTAGCGTAGTTACATTTGATGAGTCTGTTTTTGTCAAGCCTATGGCAAGGCCTCAGCTCCTTCAAACAAAGGCAACATATGATAGCAACAAATATGCAGTAATAATTAGTGGAGGAGGAAATCCCTCTGTCAATTACCCGAGATATTGGAACGATTGCTCCTCTATTTATCAGACATTGCTTTATACGTATAATTATGACCCTGCCCATATTACCGTTATAATGTCAGATGGAACGAGCAGCAACATCGATAGAAGCACTGGCGATTCTTCGCCGTTAGATTTAGACGGAAATGGAACAAACGATATACAATTTGCGGCGACAAGCAATAATATCAAGACTACTTTTAGCAATCTTGCGTCGAGGCTTACCTCCAACGACTATCTTTTTATTTTCACAATAGATCACGGAAATTATGACTCTTCCGGGAACTCTAGTTTAACATTATGGAACGATGAGAATTTGTATGCATCAACTTTCGCTCCTTGGGTGAATGCCATTAATGCCAAAGCGATCAATATCGTAATAGGACAATGTTTCAGTGGCGGTTTTATCTCTCATTTTAGTTGTTAACTAATTAAAACTGATTCAGAAACATGAGAACTTCTTTATTCATATTTTTCATGGTCATTTTTATTGGTTGTAGTGAAAATGACATTATCGATGAAGGGGAAAAACCAGAAGATCCTCAAGCCGAAATAGAGGTTTATTATGACCAAGAAAGTACAAGCTCAAGAAAACCTGATGCAGGCGCAAAAGTGTATTTGTATTATGACATTAATATAACGACAGCGTTTGGTGGCCTTGCATCTTATGAAGGAAATGGAATATTAAAGTATAAAAGGTATAATACAGTCATTAAGCCAGATTCTGTTTTATATACAGATTATTTAGGAAAGACTGTTTTTGATCTAAAGCCTATGGATGTGATGTCTATAGTGGCAGAAAGCTCTTATTTTCTAAATATGATAACCTATACAGTTTGCTTTCATCTAGATGAAAGCTTGAAAATAACATTTATATTCTCATAAGGCTAGGTATGCCCCTAGGTGATATAAAATGGGAACTATTCTTCTCACGCAAGAGAACACCCGGAAAGTATCGGACAAATAGACAACTCAACCCGAAAACCACCGAGGAAAGATTGTCCTCTTATTAAACTTCATCGTGCAATTTGATTATACAATTTAATAACGTACATTCGCGTACAAATAAATTAAATCTGTAGTCCGATGAGAACGCATTTACGCGAAAGCATGCTGGCGCTTCTTTTGATAGGTATCTTAGCCACGGGTTGCGATACCGGAACGAAGAAGGCTTCCGAAAACAGTATCACGTTTGATTCTATCAGCGTGGAAAAGACTTACCATTTGTTAGATAATCCGGATAATCCCAATTGCAATCTAGAGATCAAGTTCGTTTATCCCCGGAAATATTCGGATAAAGAGGTTCTTAAGAATCTACAGAGACAGTTCGTCTCCTCTTATTTCGGCGAGAATTATGAGCAATTATCCCCCGAGGAGGCGGTACGGAAATATACCGACGACTATCTGGCCGCTTATAAGGATCTGGAAGAGGATTACAAGGCTGAGGTGGCGAAATCCGACGAGACACCGGTGGGCTCTTGGTTCTCTTACTATGAGATGTCGTCGGATGATATCGCCTTCAACCAAGACGATATCATCAGCTATACGGTAAGCTTCGAGAACTATACGGGCGGAGCGCACGGCGCGCATTCCTACAATAACCATGTAGTGAACCTCAAGACCGGTAAGCCGATCACCGAGGAGGAGATATTCGTGGACAACTATCAAGACAATCTGGCGCGAATATTGGTAGATCAGATCGCCAAGCAAAACAACGTATCCGACGCCAAAGAACTGGAAAATATCGGTTTCTTTAGCGTGGACGAGATCTTCCCGAACGGGAACTTCCTCGTGGACGAGACGGGTATCACCTATTCTTTCAACGAATATGAGATAGCGGCATACGTGGTAGGCGTCACGAACGTCCATCTCCCTTACAAGGAAATCCGCTATTTGCTGCGGGATGACAGCCCGATAAGTCAGTTAATTGAAAATTGAGAATTGAAAATTAATGATAGATAAACCTATAAACAGATGTCCTATGGAACAAAATACAGAGAAATTCTCAATTCTCAATTCTCAATTTTCAATTCTCACATCTTATTTCCCCGATCTCACCGACCGGCAAAAAGAGCAGTACGCCGCCCTATATGACCTATATACGGATTGGAACGCCAAGATCAACGTGATCTCACGGAAGGATATCGAGAACCTATATCCGCATCACGTGCTTCACTCGCTGGGTATCACAGATATGCTGCGTTTCAAGCCGGGTTCCTCGGTGATGGATCTGGGTACGGGAGGCGGGTTTCCCGGAATCCCCTTGGCGATCTTATTCCCGGAGACCCATTTCCATCTGGTAGACAGCATCGGGAAAAAAATCAAGGTGGGACAAGCCGTGGCCGAGGCGATCGGGCTGGAGAACGTATCCTTCCGCCATTGCCGGGGCGAGGAGGAAAAGCAGCTTTTCGATTTCGTGGTAAGCCGTGCCGTGATGCCTCTGGCGGATCTGGTAAAGATCGTCCGTAAGAATATAAAGAAAGAACAGATCAACGCGTTGCCCAACGGACTGATTTGCCTGAAAGGTGGAGAGCTGGCGCACGAGATATTGCCTTTCCGGAACCAAGCGATAAGCATGGATCTGAAAGACCATTTTAAAGAAGAGTTTTTTGAAACTAAAAAAGTAGTGTACGTACCCTTATGATTACGATAAAATCTTTCGAAGTAAACTATTTCTCCGAGAATACTTACTTGCTATACGATGATACCAAGGAGGCGGTCCTTATCGATTGCGGCTGCCTGCGCAAAGAGGAACAAAAAGAAGTAAGCGACTTTATCGCCCAGAACGGGCTGACGCTGAAACGTTACCTTTGTACGCACCTCCATCTGGATCATATATTCGGTAACGAATTCATCCATGACACCTACGGATTGAGCCCGGAAGCCCATAAAGCGGACGTGGAGGGCCTTCCCTCTCCCGAGGAGCAAGCCAAGGCATTCGGCCTGCCGATGAAGGCGAAAAGCATCCCGGTAGGGAAATATCTGGTAAACGGGGAAATCATAAAGTTCGGGAAATCCGAGCTGGCGGTATTGAGCGTTCCCGGTCATTCGCCCGGAGGCGTGGCTTTCTATAACAAGAAGAACGGTTTCGTGATCGTCGGGGATTCTTTGTTCGCCGGAAGCATCGGCCGTACCGATTTATGGGGAGGCAACCAAGATATACTGCTTGCCGCTATCAAGGACAAATTACTGTCGTTGCCGGACGAGACCGTGGTATACCCCGGCCATGGCCCCGAGACACGAATCATTGATGAGAAATTAAATAATCCTTATTTATAAAATACTAGAATTATGGACACAAATAAGTTTGTAAACCGCCACGTGGGCATCTCAGCGGAAGATATTCCCGCTATGTTGGAGACGATTGGCGTGAAGTCTTTGGACGAGTTGATCGATCAGACCATTCCGGCCAACATCCGTTTGAAAGAGCCGTTGAACCTCCCGGAGGCCATGACGGAACGTGAGTTCGCCGAGCATATCGCCGAGCTGGCTTCCAAGAACGAGGTATTCACCTCTTATATCGGTATGGGTTGGTACGACACGGTTTGCCCGGCCCCGATCCAACGTAACGTATTCGAGAACCCGGTTTGGTACACCTCCTATACGCCGTATCAGGCGGAAGTATCCCAAGGACGCTTGGAGGCGTTGCTGAACTTCCAGACTGTTATCTGCGAACTGACCGGATTGCCCTTGGCGAACTGCTCGCTACTCGACGAGGCGACCGCGGCAGCCGAGGCGGTTACCATGTTCCATGGTTCACGCAGCCGTGCGCAGGTGAAAGCGGAAGCGAATACGGTATTCGTTGACGAGAACGTGTTCGCCTCTACGCTGGCCGTCATCCACACCCGCATGATCCCGCAGGGCATCCGGGTGGTAGTGGGCGATTATAAGAGATTCGAGTTCACGCCGGACGTGTTCGCCGCCATCGTACAGTTCCCGAACGCAGATGGTTCGATCGAGGACTATAAGGAATTCGTAGCCCGTGCGGGCGCCGCCGGAGCCAAGGTAGGCGTAGCCGCCGACTTGATGAGCTTGGTATTGTTGACTCCTCCGGGAGAATGGGGAGCGGATGTCGTATTCGGTAGCAGCCAGCGCTTCGGTATCCCGATGTTCTACGGGGGTCCTTCCGCCGCTTTCTTCGCTACGAAGGACGATTATAAACGTACGATCCCGGGACGTATCATCGGTATCTCCAAGGACGCTTACGGCCATCCGGCTTATCGCTTGGCCTTGCAGACCCGCGAGCAACATATCAAACGTGAGAAGGCTACGTCCAATATCTGTACGGCTCAGGCGTTGTTGGCTACCATGGCCGGCTTCTACGCCGTATATCATGGAGCGGAGGGGTTGCGTAACATCGCCGGACGGATTCATTCCACGGCCGGATTCTTGGCCAAGGAGTTGGAGAAACTGGGATATACGCAATTAAACAAGGATTATTTCGATACCTTGAAGATACAGCTTCCTTCACACGTGTCGGTGAACGCGTTGCGTGAGATCGCCTTGGAGTGCAAGGTGAACTTGCGTTATTTCGAGGCCGGACAAGTGGGCGTCAGCATAGACGAGACGACATTGCCTACGGACATAGGCGTATTACTATACATCTTCGCCGGCGCCGCAGGTAAAGACTATATGCTGGACGAGTCTATCCCCGCCCAGACTTATTTCGACGCTAAATTCGCCCGTACCTCCGATTTCTTGCAGCAAGACGTATTCAAGAAATATCATACGGAGACCGAGTTGATGCGTTACATCACCCGTTTGGAACGAAAGGATGTTTCCTTGGCTCAATCCATGATCTCGCTGGGATCTTGCACGATGAAGCTGAACCCGGCTTCTACGATGTTGCCGCTTAGCCGTGCGGAATTCATGAATATCCACCCGTACGCTCCGGAGGAGCAAGTGGAGGGCTATACGGAGCTGATCGAGAACCTGTCTTCTTACTTATGCACGATCACGGGCTTCAAGGGCTGTACGTTGCAACCGAACTCCGGCGCCGCTGGCGAGTACACGGGTCTTCGTGTGATCCGTGCTTATCAGGAAAGCATCGGGCAAGGCCATCGTGATATCGTTTTGCTTCCAGCTTCCGCCCACGGAACCAACCCGGCCAGCGCTATCCAATGCGGGTATAAGACCGTAACCGTTAAATGCGACGAGAATGGTAATATCGATCTGGAAGATTTCCGCGCGAAAGCCGAGGAGAACAAGGAGCGTCTGGCTGCCAGCATGATTACCTATCCGTCTACGCATGGTATCTTCGAGGTGGACATCAAGAAGATGTGCGACATCGTTCACGCTTGCGGAGGACAGCTTTATATGGATGGCGCCAACATGAACGCGCAGGTTGGATTGACAAATCCGGGTACGATCGGTGCCGATGTATGTCACTTGAACCTGCATAAGACCTTCTCTTCTCCTCACGGAGGTGGTGGTCCCGGCGTAGGCCCGATCTGCGTGGCCGAGCATCTGGTTCCGTTCTTGCCGCAGCATCCGGTGCTTTGGGGCAGCGACTTGAATACGGTATCCGCCGCTCCTTATGGTAGCGCCGGTATCCTGCCGATCACGTACGCTTACATCCGTTTGCTGGGTACGGAAGGTCTTGAGACAGTGACGAAGACGGCCATCTTGAACGCCAATTACTTGGCCGCTAAGTTCAAGGATACGTACGGTATCGTTTATACCGGAGCGACAGGCCGTGTAGGTCATGAGTTGATCTTGGAATGCCGCACGGTAAAAGAGCGTTCGGGCATCGACGAGGGCGATATCGCCAAGCGTTTGATGGACTTCGGCTACCACGCTCCTACCTTGTCTTTCCCGGTGCACGGCACCTTGATGGTAGAGCCGACCGAGAGCGAGAGCAAAGCCGAGCTGGATCGTTTCGTAGAGGTAATGGAATGTATCTGGAGCGAGATCAAGGAGGTGGAGGAAGGCAAGGCATCCAAGGAGGACAACGTCTTGAAGAACGCCCCGCATCCGGAATACGAGGTGACCGCCGACGACTGGAAACACGCGTATCCCCGCACGAAGGCCGCCTTCCCGCTGGAATGGTTGCACGACAGCAAGTTCTGGATTAACGTAGCCCGTGTAGATAACGCTTACGGCGACCGTAACTTAATCCCGACTTTATGCGCTTGCGAGATATGAAGAAGCTCTTTATCGCCTTGGCGGCCGTCGCTCTGACGGCTTGCGTCAAGGCTCCCGAGAAAACAGTCAAGGTCTACGCATGGCAAGGCGAAGGTGGGAATACCACCGAGCAAACCTTACAGGCGGACTTTAGTAAATGGCATGCCCACGGAGTAGACGGGATGTGCTACAACGCCGGCCATGACACGGAGAAAATCCAGCGTGCCGCCAAAGCGGCCCATGCCAATGGCATGGAATATCACGCATGGATTCCCGCCATGCTGCAACATGGGCTGGACTCCACCCTCTATGCCGTGAACCGGAAAGGCGAGTCGGCCTATTCCGTACAGGCGTATGTTCCTTATTACAAATGCCTGTGCCCGAACCAAGAAGGCACGGCTGAGTTCTTGCTGAATCTATATGGCAAGGTAGCTGATATCCCGGAGGTGGATTATATCCATCTGGATTATATCCGTTACGTGGATGTCATCCTGGCCCGCGGACTTTGGGAAAAATACGGCTTGGTGATGGACGAGGAATATCCTACGGCGGACTATTGTTATTGCGACAAATGCGTGGCCGATTTCAAGGCCGCTACCGGTATCGACATCAAATCCGTAGAGGATCCTTCCAAATGCGAGGAATGGGCGCGGTTCCGTTGCGACTTGATCACGAAATTGGTAAACCGCATCGCCGACGAGGTTCACGGCAAAGGCAAGAAAGTGAGCGCCGCCGTATTCCCGGGGCCGGACTCTCACGCCAAGTGGATGGTTCGTCAAGAATGGAATAAATGGAATATCGACGCTTTCTTCCCGATGAATTATAACGATTTCTATCTGGAGGACGCTTCTTGGCTGGCTCCGATCGTGAAAGAGGAAGTAGCCTCCGTGCAAGGCAAAAAGCCGGTTTATAGCGGTCTGTTCATCTGCGAAGATTGGCAGAACAAGGCGAATATCAAGGACCCGGAAGGCCATGGATTGATCCCGTCCGAGATCGAGGAGGCCGTAAGAGGCTCCATGGAAAACGGAGCGGCTGGCGTGGCGTTGTTTACGCCGGGCAACATGACGGATGAGCATTGGAAAGCTTTCGATAAGGCGATCCACCAACCGTATACCGTAAAGCCCTAATTCCTAATTATTCTATACGGTAAAACAAAGACAAGGAGGCGCAGCTCTTCATTTTCTCACCTGCGCCTCTTCTTTGACTTACCGATCTAATCTATCTTAATAATAAAAACATCATGACAACTAAGAAACAAGAGAAAATCAAGTTCAGTAAAGCGTTCTGGGTAGCGAACACCGTCGAGTTGTTCGAGCGAGCCGCTTATTACGGCGTATTTATCGTCATCACCCTTTATCTTAGCCGCATCTTAGGCTTTAACGACATTCAGGCCGCCAGCATCGCCGGTATCTTTTCCGCTTGTCTGTATCTGCTGCCCACGTTCGCCGGAGCGTTGGCCGATAAGATCGGTTTCCGCAACTCCATGTTACTAGCTTTTACTTTGTTAACTTGTGGTTATCTAGGACTGGCTGTTTACCCTACTTGGCTTCAATCCGCCGGACTTGTTGAATACAGCACCACGACTACCTTTACGGGATTATTAGAGAGTAATCTTCAATACGGTATTATCCCCATCATGGCTCTGATCGTATGCGGCGGGGCTTTCATCAAGAGCGTTATCTCCGGTACGGTCGCTAAAGAGACCACGCCGGAAACCCGGGCAAAGGGCTTCTCTATCTTCTACGCTATGGTAAATATCGGGGCCTTCTCCGGGAAGACCATCGTGAAGCCGCTTCGTGAGGCGTTGGGCAACGAGGGGTTGATTACCTTGAACTATTTCTCGGCAAGCATGACCTTCCTCGCATTGATAGCGATCTGGTTCTTCTACAAAAGCGCTCAGCATTCGGGCGAGGGCAAGACGTTCGGGCAAATCTGGAACGCCTTGATCAAGGTTTGTAGTAACGGACGGTTATTGATCTTGATCTTCATCATTACAGGCTTTTGGATGGTTCAGCACCAGCTGTATGCCACGATGCCTAAATACGTGCTTCGTTTGGCCGGCGAGGGGGCCTCTCCTTCTTGGTACGCCAACGTAAATCCATTAGTCGTAGTTCTGACAGTCAATCTGGTCACGCGGATGATGCGGAAACGGACAGCGCTTACCTCCATGACGGTAGGGATGTTTATCATGCCGGTATCCGCCCTCTGCATGGCATCCGGCAATATGCTGGATACTAATTCCTTGATCTTAGGGATGCATCCCGTAGCCTTCATGATGGTGGTGGGTATCGTCTTCCAAGGGCTGGCGGAGACGTTCATCTCTCCTCGCTTTCTCGAGTATTTCTCCTTGCAAGCACCCAAAGGAGAAGAAGGTCTCTATCTTGGATTCAGCCATTTGCACTCTTTCTTATCCTCTATCTTCGGATTCGGATTATCTGGATTCCTTTTAAGTAAATACTGTCCGGAACCCACGCTGTTCGCCTCTCACGAGGAATGGCTCGCGGCAAGCGCAAACGCTCATTACATCTGGTATTACTTCGGCGCGATAGCCTTGGTCTCCGCTATAGCGTTGATCGTGTACGGACAAGTCGTAAAGAGATCGAGAACCAATCATCGCTACGAGTAATCAACAGGCAATACATGCTCAAACAGATACGAAGTGTGCAATTTCCCGACTAAAGTTCTTTGTTATAAAGAATGTTTGATTACTTTTGCACCTCGAGATTAACAAGAATGTAGAAGTATTATATCAACATAAAAATCTAATATTCCTAATATAATATGAGTTTAAGAATTATTGTTTTAGCGAAACAGGTCCCGGATACACGAAACGTGGGAAAGGACGCCATGAAAGCGGACGGTACGATCAATCGCGCCGCCTTGCCTGCGATCTTTAACCCGGAAGACCTGAATGCGTTGGAACAAGCGTTACGCTTGAAAGACGCTTACCCAGGGACAACAGTTACGCTGCTGACGATGGGCCCGGGACGTGCCGCCGAAATCATCCGCGAAGGTTTATATCGTGGTGCTGACGGCGGTTTTTTGTTGACCGACCGTGCGTTTGCCGGAGCCGACACTTTAGCCACATCCTATGCGCTTGCCACGGCTATCAAGAAAATCAACGATTATGATATTATCATCGGTGGTCGCCAAGCGATCGACGGCGATACGGCACAGGTAGGTCCGCAAGTCGCCGAGAAATTGGGACTGACCCAGATCACGTATGCCGAGGAAATCCTGAACGTAGATAAAGAGGCCGGACGTATCACCGTAAAACGTCATATCGACGGGGGTGTCGAGACTGTGGAAGGTCCGCTTCCGATCGTAATCACCGTGAATGGTTCCGCCGCTCCCTGCCGTCCTCGTAACGCGAAGTTGGTACAGAAGTACAAATACGCCATGGGTAAACAGGAACGGAACACGCAACCCGCCTGTCACCAAGATGGAGAACCGACCGTTCGCTACCCGGAATTGTACAAGACCCGCCCGTATCTGGATATTCAGGAATGGAGCGTGGCCGACGTGAATGGAGACTTGGTTCAATGCGGCCTTAGCGGTTCGCCGACAAAGGTAAAAGCGATCCAGAACATCGTCTTCCAAGCCAAGGAAAGCAAGACGATCTCCGGTTCCGACCAAGATGTAGAGGATTTGATTGTCGAACTGTTAGCTAACCACACCATCGGATAAGATTATGAACAACGTATTTGTATATTGTGAGACAGAAGGCACGAACGTTGCCGATGTAAGTCTTGAGCTTCTGACCAAAGGTCGTAAGCTAGCCAATCAATTAGGCTGCCAACTGGAAGCGATTGTTGCCGGCTCCAGCCTTGAGGGTGTAGAGAAACAAGTATTGCCTTTTGGCGTCGACAAGGTTCATGTGTTCGACGCTCCGGGTTTATTCCCTTATACATCACTTCCTCATTCTTCCATCTTGATTAATTTGTTCAAGGAGGAGAAACCGCAGATCTGCTTAATGGGCGCTACGGTGATCGGTCGCGACTTGGGTCCTCGTGTATCCTCGGCCTTGACAAGCGGCTTGACAGCCGATTGTACCTCTTTGGAGATCGGCTCGCACGAGGATAAGAAAGCGGGTATTACCTATGAGAACTTATTATATCAGATCCGTCCGGCGTTCGGTGGTAACATCGTAGCCACGATCATCAACCCGGAACACCGCCCGCAAATGGCGACCGTTCGTGAGGGCGTGATGAAAAAGGAAGTCCTTGACGAGAACTATAAAGGCGAAGTGATCCGCCACGACGTAGCGAAGTATGTCCCCGAGACAGACTATGTGGTGAAGGTGATCGACCGTCATGTAGAGAAAGCGAAGCACAACCTGAAAGGCGCTCCGATCGTAGTGGCCGGAGGTTATGGCGTAGGCTCCAAGGAGAACTTTAATTTATTGTTCGATTTGGCGAAAGAGCTTCACGCCGAGGTAGGCGCTAGCCGTGCGGCTGTCGATGCCGGTTTCTGCGACCACGACCGTCAGATCGGTCAGACCGGTGTCACGGTGCGTCCGAAATTGTATATCGCTTGCGGTATCTCCGGGCAGATCCAACATATCGCCGGCATGCAAGACGCCGGTATCATCATTTCGATCAATAATGATGAGAACGCCCCGATCAATACGATCGCCGATTACGTAATCAATGGTACGGTAGAAGAGGTGATCCCTAAGATGATTAAGTATTACAAAAAGAACAGTAAGTAAAGATGGCTAATTATTATACAGACATACCGGAACTCAAGTATCACTTGAACAATCCGATGATGGAACGTATTTGCGAGCTGAAGGAACGCGAGTACAGAGACAAGGAAGAGTTCGACTACGCGCCGCAAGATTATGCCGACGCGATAGACTCGTACGATAAGGTGCTGGAGATTACCGGAGAGATCACCGGAGAGATTATCGCCCCTAACGCGGAAGGCGTAGATGCCGAAGGTCCTCACTGCGCGAATGGCCGTGTGGAATATGCTTCCGGCACGAAGCAGAACCTCGACGCGATGGTAAAAGCCGGTTTGAACGGTATGACGATGCCTCGCCGTTTCGGTGGCTTGAACTTCCCGATCACGCCGTACACCATGTGCGCGGAGATCGTAGCGGCGGCTGACGCCGGCTTCGGTAATATCTGGTCATTACAGGATTGTATCGAAACCTTATATGAGTTCGGCAACGAGGATCAGCACAGCCGTTTCATCCCACGTATCTGCGCGGGAGAAACCATGTCTATGGACCTGACCGAGCCGGACGCTGGCTCCGACCTGCAATCCGTGATGCTAAAGGCTACCTTCGACGAGAAAGAGAATTGCTGGCGGTTGAACGGCGTAAAACGATTCATCACGAATGGCGACGCGGATCTTCACCTCGTATTGGCCCGTTCCGAGGAAGGTACCAAGGATGGACGTGGTTTGTCCATGTTTATCTACGACAAACGGGAAGGTGGCGTAAACGTACGCCGTATCGAGAATAAATTGGGAATCCACGGCTCTCCTACTTGCGAATTAGTTTACAAGAACGCGAAAGCAGAGCTTTGTGGCGATCGCAAACTGGGCTTGATCAAATACGTGATGGCCTTGATGAACGGCGCGCGCCTAGGTATCGCCGCACAATCGGTAGGCCTCAGCCAAGCCGCTTACAACGAAGGATTGGCCTACGCCAAAGACCGCAAGCAGTTCGGTAAGGCAATCATCGACTTCCCTGCTGTTTACGACATGCTCTCTATCATGAAAGCGAAGCTGGATGCCGGACGTGCGTTGTTATACCAAACCGCTCGTTACGTTGATATTTACAAGGCACTGGACGACATCGCCCGTGAGCGTAAACTGACTCCGGAAGAGCGTAAGGAACAGAAGCAATACGCCAAATTGGCGGATTCTTTCACTCCGTTGGCAAAAGGTATGAATTCCGAATACGCCAACCAGAATGCCTATGATTGCATCCAAATACACGGAGGTTCCGGTTTTATGATGGAGTATGCTTGCCAACGTATCTACCGCGATGCCCGTATCACCTCCATCTATGAAGGCACGACGCAATTGCAGACCGTAGCGGCCATACGTTACGTGACAAACGGGTCTTACCTGGCTACCATCCGTGAATTCGAGGCGATCCCTTGCTCTGCCGAGATGGAACCGCTGAAGGCTCGTTTAGTAGAGATGGCTAATAAGTTCGAGGCTAGCATGGCGAAAGTAAAAGAGTCTCAAGATCAGGAATTACTCGATTTCGTGGCTCGCCGCTTGATGGAGATGGCCGCTGATATCATCATGGCTCATCTATTGATCCAAGACGCGACGAAAGCGCCGGAGCTGTTCGCTAAGTCCGCGGTTGTTTACACCAATTACGTAGAGGCTGAGATAGAGAAACATCAGGGTTATATCGGACGATTCAACCCAGAAGAATTGATCTCATACAGACAACGATAAACAACTATCATTCTACATAACAAAGAAGGCGAGACTTGATTATCAACCAGATAAAAGTCTCGCTTTCTTTGTCTATTACAATGGGCATTATAAGCTCCTTATACTGGGCATTATAAGCCGCTTACGATGGGCATTGTCAGTTGCTTATAATGGGCATTGTAATTTTCCTATATCGCCAAAGTATCCATTGCATACCACCTCGCAAGGAGAGATATCCAAGGAAAGCCATCCATAACGCATGATTTCCCATCGATCGATAAAACAGGTAATACATAATAAAGAAAGTAGCCGAGGCCACAAGCATCGAGTAAAGCATCTGGCGTGTGGCCGTGGCCCCGATAAAGATACCGTCCCAAAGGAAAGCGGAGAATCCGCATAAAGGGATCGCCAATACCCAATAGAAATAATCCCCGGAAGCCTTAATGACCGAGGTATCGTTCGTCAACAGTCCCAGAAAATCCTTCCCCAAAAACGCATAAAGAATCGTGAATGATAAAGAGAGGCCGATTCCCCATAGAAACAATAAACGAATGCATCTACGTAACCCCACATCGTTTTTAGCTCCAATAAACCGGCCGGCTAATGCCTCTCCCGCATAAGCGAAACCATCCATTATATAAGAGAACAAGGTAAACAACTGCATCAACAAGGTATTTACGGCTAATATCACATCCCCTTGTCTCGCACCTGTAGAGGTAAAGAAAGTGGTAACAGCGACCAAGCACAAGGTCCGGAAAAATATATCACTATTGACCAAGAAAAAGCGACGCATCGCCTCCCCACCCCAAAGACCGTCCCAATCGATATACGCTTTCAGACGCCCATAATATTTCAACCAAAGAGCAAACGCCATGAAGAGGCCCGCATATTGGGCGATCAACGTTCCCAGCGCTACACCTTCCACTTTCATACCCAGCACAAACACGAAACATAGGCTGGCCACGATATTCACGATATTCTGCGTGATAGCGATAAACATCGGGAAACGAGAATTTTGCATACCGATGAACCAACCGGCAAAGCCATATAAACCCAATACGGCCGGCGCTCCCCAGATACAGATATTAAAATAGAGAGAGGCCCATCGCTTCACCTCCTCCGTCGCATCGATCAAAACGAACGCACCCCTCAGGATCGGGGATTGAAGGATCCAAAGCCCGAGGGAGATCAAAAGCCCTACCCCGACAGCCCGCAGCAAGGTCCGGACTACCTCCGTCAAGTCCCGTTTCCCGTAGGCTTGGGCGGTCATCCCACTTGTCCCCATCCGGAGAAAGCCGAATATCCAATAGATCATGTTAAACAGCATACCGCCCACGGCGATCGCCCCAATGTACGACGCCGATCCCAGATGCCCTACGATCGCCACATCCACCAGGCCCAACAAAGGTACGGTTATATTGGAGACGATAGAAGGTATTGCCAGTTGAAGTATTTTCCGATTCATATCCTATCCTAAATTTATCCTACGCAAGAAATTATAAACGTCACTTGATAACCCGGCACAGAACGCTCCGCCAAACAAAGATCCCCGCCTTGCCGAACCATCATCTGCCGGGAAAGCGACAAGCCGATACCGGAACCCGTCCTTTTAGTCGTGAAGAAAGGAATAAAAATCTCCCGTTCGATAGCCACCGGAATAGGCGCACCATTGTTGCTGACCCACAGCCCTTTTTCCCAACGCACATCCACGGTCGTAGCCCCTGCCTCGCAAGCATTCCGGATCAGGTTAATCAGCACTTGCCGCAACATATTCTGATCCGTACACATCGTAGCAGACAAAGGGATGGAAAGATGCCACTCTAAATCGGGATAAAGAACCCGGATCCCTTCCATAAAATCATTCAAATCGACCTCTCCGATAACAGGTTCTTGCAGTTCCGCCAGTTTCCGGTAGCTGTCCACGAACAAGGCAAGTCCCCGGCTGGTATCGTGAATGGCACGGATCCCCTCCTCGTAAACCGTTCCGGCAATCGCGGGATGCTCCAGATAGGCCTGACTGATACTGGCGATAGGCGTAGTGGCATTCATGATCTCATGCGTAAGCACACGGGTCAGCCGTTGCCACGATTCCACCTCATTGCGGGCAAGCAACCGGCCGATGTCCCTACCCGTCTCGTTGAGGGCCTCTTGCAACGCCCGCTCACCGAAGAACAGGCCCTTGACAGGAAGACGGAACGTGAATTCCTGGTTACGAATCGCCTCACGCATCAGATGCGCCCGATCTTTCAACAATACCTGATGGCGGTAGAACCATCCGATAAAGAGAACGACAACGAATCCCAAAGTGCCTATCAACATCATAGCTTTTTTATTTTAGCATACAACGTCTGCCGGGTAATTCCCAACAATTCGGCCGCCCGACTGATATTACCGTGGCAACGCTCCACCACTTTGCTCACATGTTCCGCCTCGACCTGTTCCAATGGAACCACTTTACGCCCGGCATCAATCGCGTCTTTCAAGATGCGGATCAGCTCTTGATTATCCCACGGCTTGGCGACAAAGTCTGCCGCCCCCATCTTCAAACCACGCACCGCCAACTTGATATCAGCGTATGCCGTCACCAGTACCACCGGGATAGCCGGATGCTTCTTGTGGATCGCCCGAAGCCAAAGCAAGCCGTCTTGTCCGGAGTTTCCCCCTTGCGTGAAGTTCATGTCGAGCAAAATCCCGTCCACCACCTCTTGTGCCAATACCGTAAGAAGCGTGTCGGGAGAAGCGAGTGTCAATACCCTGTCAAACTCACCGGCCAAGCAGATCTTGACCGCCGTAAGAATCGCCGGATTGTCATCTACCACCAATATTGTCCCGTAATTCGCCATATCCGATTCGTTTGTTTTCCTTTATCTCTTTTATCGGGGATAAAGGTACGGAAAAAGGCTGTATGAATATCATACAAGCGGGTGTATGATTTTCATACAAACTACCGCGACCGGGCATCCAAGCCCTTGCCAGATGCCAACCGCTCTATACCTTTGTATCAAAAACAAGCAAAATATGAAATCGTACTTTACCTTTCTCGGCCGCAACAAACTCTACACAGCCATCCAGTTCTTCGGATTAGCTATCGCACTGGGAGTTGTCATCCTCCTGACCTCGTATGCTGAAACCGAATTTAATATCGGTAACAATCAGCCGTACTCTCACAAATTGTATGCCGTCGGCTATGGAGATGGGATCGGTATGACAACCGGGACTGCCCCGGAATTGTTCCCTTCCATTCCGGAAATAAAAGAGTGGACACGCCTGATCCATATTGAAGCGGCCGACTTCATGGTAGACAACCAATATTATCAAGTAAACGGCATCGCGGCAGATCCTAATTTTTTCCAGATGCTCAACTATACGCTCGTTGGATGCGACCGCAACAAAGCACTGATCGGAACAGACGAGGTCATCCTCTCCGAGCCATTCGCCCACAAAGTATTCGGGAATGAAAATCCGATCGGCCGTACCGTGATGTACTTGAACCAGACACCGCTACGGGTCATTGGGATTCTCTCGGCTTTCAGCTCGACAGAACTGTTGAAACCGATAGACATCTTGATTCCTTTCAAACTGGCAGAAAAGGATTATGCATGGATGGACAGTTATGGTTCAACGCAAATACTCATCACGTTGGAAGAAGGGGTAACTCCCGATGTTGTTGCCCGTAAACTACTCGATAAGTATAAAGGCTATTGGGAATACTGGAAAGAAGACAACAGCACGAACAGGCTTTTTTGGGGTTCTTCGGTGACACGCATGGACGAGATTTATTTCTCTCCCCTGAACCAATACGGCCCTTTCCGTAAAGGGACACGGAAACAGGTACAAATCTTGTTCTCGTTGGCATTTGTATTGCTACTCTCTGCTATCTTCAATTACATCAACCTAACCGTATCGCAAACCAGCAAACGAGCCCATGAAATGGCGACCCGCCGGTTGATGGGTGACTCGGCAGGGCAAATCGTATTACGCTACCTCGCAGAGTCTGCTATCTTCACAACCGGTTGTTTCATCGGCGGTTGCTTAGTTGCCGTCATCACAAAGCCCTATTTCGAGTACTTGCTCTCCACCCGGATCGCTTTGGTCTCTTCACCGGCGATGGTAGCCTATTCGCTGTTGCTATGGGTAGGAATCGCCGGCATATCGGGATTGTTACCAGCCATCATCACCTACAAATACAGTCCGATAGATATCGTAAAAGGAAATTTCCGCATGCACAACAAGCAACTGTTCAGCCGCTTGTTCATCATCGTGCAGAATGTCATCAGCACGGTACTCATCACCTTGGGACTCACCATGGCCTTCCAAATATACCACCTTGCCACCCTGCCGACCGGTTATAATACAGACCTGGTATTCGTCAAGACATGGGACTTGGGACACACCTACGACAAGCAAGTCATCCTCCAGAAACGTTTGCAGGCATTGCCCCAAGTGACAGAAGTAGCATTGGCACGAAAACTGCCTTTCTTCACCGGTCACGATGGTGTACTGCAATCGGAAGAAGAAGGATACTCGTGGCTCCACCTTTCGGATATGGACAGCGCCGCATTCCGGCTGTTGGGCTTCGAAGTGGTAGAACGTTGGTCTGACCCACTACCCGGCATGGTTTGGGTAACGGAAGAGACTTGCCGTCGTTACCAGCTTTCATCCGGCAGACCCCATTTTGGAAAAAATGGCGACAAGGGCGGCTATCGATATAACGTCTGTGGTGTCATCCGCAACTATCGTTCGCTGGGCGCGTTGAACACACCCCAACCCGATTCGCATGGAGCCGTTATGATACTAGATCCACAAGGCTACATCATCCGTCAAATCGTCAAGATACAAGGCGATCGGGCAGAAGCCTTAGCCGCCATCCGCCGTACTTGCCGGGAAGTGTCCAAAGAAGTGATCGGGATACCGAAAGACTTGGAAGCCGATTATATCGACGATTATATGGACAAGGATTTAACCCATGAGAAGAACACGCTGATGCTTGTCCTTTGCTTCATGACCATCTCCATCCTCATCTCTGCCTTGGGACTGCTGGCCATGTCGATAAGCTACACCGAACAGCAAAGCAAACGGATCGCCTTGTGCAAGGTGATGGGAGCCGAGACAAGTGGCGCGGTATGGGAACTTTCCAAACGATTCATGGCACTCTCGTTGCTTGCCGCCTGTTTCGCCCTGCCCATCAGCGTGAAAGCGGTTCTAATCAGTTTGGAGTCGTTCTATAACCGCATCGCCTTCCCGTGGTACCTCATAACCGCGGCAGTTTTGGCAACCATAGCCATCGCTTTCGTATCAATCATCGGGCAAACCCTAAAAGTCGCCCGCCGTAACCCCATCAAAAGTATCCGGACCGAATAAAAGCAACATTTTATAATAGGTATACATTCTCACAAAAACAAGACAAATCATGATTCAAATAAAGAACCTCAGCAAAAACTTCCGGACGGAAGAAGTAGAAACCATCGCGCTCAATGGCATAAGCATGGAAGTGAAAAAGGGCGAGTTCATCGCCATCATGGGACCCAGCGGATGCGGCAAATCAACTCTGCTACATATTCTCGGCCTGCTGGATAACCCGGACGAGGGCAGCTATCTATTAGAAGGCGAAGAGGTGGGACACCTAAAGGAGAAAGACCGTACACGCTATCGCAAGGGACGCATTGGTTTCGTATTCCAAAGCTTCAATCTCATTGACGAGCTTACAGTCGAGGAAAACGTAGACCTCCAATTGAAATACCTCGGCATCCCCAAGACTGAGCGCAAACAACAAGTACTCGACATCCTGCGCAAAGTACGCCTCAGCCAACGTGCCAAACATTATCCGCAGCAACTCTCCGGCGGACAGCAGCAACGTGTCGCCATCGCTCGCGCCGTCGTAGGTAAACCTATGCTGATATTGGCTGACGAACCGACTGGAAACCTCGACTCTAAAAACAGTCTTGAAATTATGAAATTACTCAGTCAACTGAATGCCGAAGGGACTACGATCGTCATGGTGACACACTCGCAACATGACGCGACCTACGCCGACCGTATCATCAATCTCTTCGATGGGCAAATCATCGACGAGCTGGAAGGAAAACTTTAGCCTCTTCACAAAAAAAACGAAGGCCGCGGGATTCACATCCGACGGCCTCCTACACTAACCCTTAACTTTAACCAATGAAAAACAATAATCTACTATATTTATTTCAACGCCGCCAAAGCCGCGTCGTAATTCGGCTCGGTAGTAATCTCGGGAACAAGTTCCTCATAAACCACCTTACCAGCTCCATCAACTACTATCACGCCACGGGCTAATAACCCTTTCAGCGGACCGTCTACCAGAAGCATCCCGTACTTATCCTCAAAACATGAACACCGGAACACAGACAATGTAATCACCTTATCAATACCTTCCGTAGTACAGAAACGTCCATGAGCAAAAGGTAAATCTTTAGAAACAGCCAGTACTACCGTATCCGGATGCGAGGCGGCTTCTTTATTGAAGCGTCTTACCGAGGCCGCACATACACTTGTATCCAAGCTCGGGAAAACATTTATCACCACTTTCTTTCCTTTCAAGTCGCTTAACGACAATTCGGATAAATCACTTTTTACACCCTTGAAGTCCGGAGCCTCTGTCCCAACTTTCGGCAACTCGCCGTTCGTATGAATCTCGTTACCTTTTAATGTTATTTTTGCCATCTTTGTATGTAAATTTAATAGTCTTACTTAAGTTGGCTGCACAAATATAAGCAGCTTTCTGTCGATAAAACAAACGAAAATAAACAATGTTCTTTTATTTAACTCTATTTAACCGCTGTTGCAAAATACAGATTATCTATCTTTGACGTCAAAATCAAAAACAGATGGATTGGATTATTATCGGCGGACTTCTTATAATCATCGTGATGCAAATCCTTTTGCGTCCTAAACAGCTAAATAATAACAAAGAAGACCTGGAAAAGTTGCTAAACGAGATACAACGCTCGTTCGACCGTATCGAGAAAAACTTTAGGGAAGACTTCCGCCTGAACCGGGAAGAAAGCCGTTTGGTAGCGAAAGATAACCGAGAAGAACTGGCTCATTCCATGAACGAGTTCAGGGAAGCTTTCGAACGTGGTATCGATTCTTTTAACAGGTTGCAGAAAGAGAAATTCGCCGCCTTGGACGAACGCCAGCAGAGATTAGTGGATAACACGGAAAAAAGGCTGGAAGAAATCCGAGTCACCGTAGACGAGAAACTTCAAAAGACATTGAACGACCGTATCGGGCAATCTTTCCGTTTAGTCACCGAACAATTAGAAAGTGTACAAAAAGGACTGGGCGAGATGCAAACCTTAGCGCAGGATGTAGGCGGGTTAAAACGGGTACTCAGTAATGTCAAGACCCGGGGAAATATCGGGGAGATCCAGCTCAGTATGTTATTGGAGCAGTTATTGGCACCAGAGCAGTACGAGGCGAACGTGCGTACCCGGAAAGGTTCGGACGCTGTCGTTGAATTCGCTGTCAAGCTCCCCGGGCGGGATGATGCCCGAGAATTCGTATACCTTCCCATAGACGCTAAATTCCCGAAAGATGTATACGAACAGCTCCTAGACGCTTACGATGCCGCAGATTCCCAAGCGATCGAGGCGGCCGGAAAATTATTGGAGACAACGATCAAGAAGATGGCTAAAGATATTTCGGACAAATATCTGGCGCCTCCCGCCACGACCGATTTCGGCATTATGTTCCTGCCGTTCGAGGGCATTTACGCCGAGGTCGTACGCCGTTCCGCTTTATTGGAGGACTTGCAACGAAACTACAAGGTAGTCGTAACAGGTCCCACTACCCTAGCGGCCATACTAAACAGTTTACAAATGGGCTTCCGTACATTGGCGATCCAAAAGCACTCAGGGGAGGTATGGACGATCTTAGGGGCCGTGAAAAAAGAATTCGAGAAAGTAGGCGGTATGCTCGAGAAAGCCCAAAAGAACTTGCAAACCGCCAGCGGGCAAATAGAAGAGGTTTTAGGTACACGTACCCGTGCCATCCAACGTAAACTCAAGGATGTAGATACGCTTAGTGACCGTGAGGCCCGGGCTATCCTTCCCGAGATCGGAATATTAACAGAAGAAGACGAAAAAACAGAATCATGAAAAAGAGACAAATACCCCACACATACGTAATTATCTTTTACATCATCTTATTTTGCGCCATATTGACATGGGTTATTCCCGGTGGGCAATATACGGAAAGTATCAGCCCGGACGGAGAGCGAACCGTTGTATATGAATCCGTGGAAAGCGTACCCCAGACTTGGGAGGTACTCTCCGCCTTTTATAAAGGATTTGTAGACAAGGCGGATATCATTGTCTTTATCCTTATCATCGGCGGGGCATTCTGGATCGTGAACGACAGTAAGGCTTTTGATATCGGAACAGTCAGTTTCCTGCGGAAAGCACGCAAAATGGAGAACAACCCTATCCTTCGTAAAATAGGTGTGGACAATTTCTTATTAACTGCTATCATGCTACTTTTCAGCCTATTCGGAGCCGTATTCGGGATGAGTGAGGAGACCATCGCTTTTTGTCTGGTCTTGGTCCCGATGGCGATATCTATGGGATACGATTCCATAACCGGCGTATGCATGGTTTTTATAGCGGCGGGATTAGGTTTCGCCGGGGCGATTTTAAACCCTTTCACGATCGGTATAGCGCAAGGCTTGGCGGGGATTCCTCTTTTCTCCGGTATCGAGTATCGCATCGTTTGCTGGTGTATTATCAATGCGGTAGGCTTCACATGGATATTGCGTTATGCCGCCAAGGTAAAAAAGAACCCTCAATTGTCACCAGTCTATGAGGATGATCAATATTGGAGAGATTTGCATAGCACCAATTCCTTGGAAATCGTATACAGAACCCCGAAAGCCGCATGGATCAGTTTCGTCCTATTGGCTATCGTACTCGTTATCTTTTCGTTCTATTACCCCCAGACATCCTTAAAAATAGGAAATAGCGTAATCAAGGGACTACCCTTAATTCCGATTCTTAGCGTAGCGTTCGTGATCAGCTCGATATTTACCCTACGGAAAACCGTGCACTTATATATATTGAACCTTTTATTCTTCACGATCTTTTTCTTGATAACAGGCGTAATGGGCTATGGTTGGTATATTATGGAAATAGCGACCTTGTTCTTCGCCTTGGGCATAGCGGCGGGAATTGCCAATGGACGCGATCCGAATGAGCTTGTGAAACTATTCTTAGAGGGTTGCAAGGATATTATGAGTGCCGCCTTGGTTGTCGGTTTGGCAGGAGGTATCATCATAATCCTACAAGAAGGCAAAGTGATCGATACGATTCTCTTTAACCTAGCGAAAGGGATGGAAGGCCTGGGACAAGTAGCTACGGTTGGGATGATGTACGTTATCCAAACGCTTATCAATCTAGTGATTCCTTCCGGAAGCGCCAAAGCGGCCCTTACCATGCCTATCATGGCCCCATTCTCGGAGTTGATCGGTTTATCCAAGCAAGCCACCGTCATGGCCTTTCAGTTTGGCGATGGCTTCACGAACCTGATAACACCCACGTCCGGGGTCCTGATAGCGGTTCTAGGCGTAAGTCGTATCCCGTACGATAAATGGTTCAAATGGGCATGGAAGTTCATCCTCGTCTTAGTGATCCTAGGATTCCTTTTATTGATCCCGACCGTGCTGGTCCCGATGAACGGATTTTAATCGATATAGCTTCGCACTTTCTGTAATAGGCTTCCGTGGTCCATCACGCCGGAAGAGCGCCATACGATCTCACCTTTCTTAAAGATGATCAAAGTGGGTACGGATTAAATCATTTATCTAAGACCTAAACAACACGGCTCTTTCATTTACCCATTCGTTTCAGCAGGCCGGAATGCATGGATCTCAAGTAAAATTCCGCACAATAAGCTCACGAGAGAAGATTGTATATAAGAAACTGATAATCAGTATTAAAAAATAGGATAATCTTTCCGCAAAAACACGTACATGTTTTTGGTAAAAGTCGTACGTGTTTTCCGAAAAGGTCGTACGTGTTTTCCGGAATCCTTCCACCTAAAACAAAAGCGCATGTTAAAATTTACAAGAAGCCCCACTTTAACGAGATGTTAAATGAAAAAGCCGTGCCTAAACAATCTTTTACCAGAGCACCGCACCAAAATATTCCTCAATCAATGCAAATTGTCATTCTGACACTTTGCAATCTAAACGCTTGGAGAATCGATTATTTCGAGGCAAGGTACGGCTTGCTTCCAAATTCAAAAATATTTTTTCACAATAATCTATTGAACAACGTATTACAAATTTTCACTGATTTATTCTAGCGAAAGATTTCGTCTTCTGTCAACCTCAGTCGGACAAACAAGCGACTTTTTATCTGAAAACAATAAGCTTTTCATCCGAAAACAATCAGATTTCCGGTCGGAAACAATAAGGATCGCAGTCGAAAACAGCATACAACGCCGTTATAAACACCTTACTATTGGATCATAATCCCTCTACAAAGCCTATTCATACACCAAAAAATGGCGAAATACGCTGTTTCCGCCTTCCTTTTCTTTCTATTTTCGCATTTCCATAAAAAGCCTTTATCAGCTAAAAGTCTCCATTTTGAGCAAAATGATAGGAAAAGAGACATTTTGAGGACATCAAAGAGAATGGCTTATTTTTGGTGCAGTTGCCCCAATATTTTGCAATATTTAATTGTGATTTGCTTTCTTTTTAGTAACTTTGAGCCATTGAAAACAGCACCTCTTTTGGAAAGACAGTTTTCTTTGTAGTTGTGATTTGCTTTCATTTTAGTAACTTTGAGCCATTG
>ULRN01059693.1_pt1 | contig 29539 bp, 28 predicted proteins | sample 1955461 | NCBI WGS metagenome assembly ULRN01 (sample SAMEA4835683, study PRJEB28245) | human gut metagenome | biome: gut microbiome; material: fecal sample | place: Denmark | collected 2008 | reverse complement strand
CGCCGCTGCCGCCATCGCACAAGCCACACCGACCTCTCCCTGGCATCCTACCTCGGCCCCGGATACAGATGCATTCGTACGCACCACATTGCCGAACAACCCGGCAGTCGCCAACGCACGCAAGATACGGGAATCACGGAAATCGCGAGACTCTTTCAGGTGATAGAGCACGGCAGGCATCACACCGCACGAACCGCAGGTCGGAGCAGTCACGATCTGGCCTCCGCAAGCGTTCTCTTCGGAAACAGCCAATGCATACGCATAGACCATCCCGCGGTTTTTGATGCTGCTGCCATAACCTTTGGCACGGATCATATAGTCGGACGCCTTACGACGGATTCCCAGGCCACCGGGCAAAATGCCTTCGGTTTCGAGCCCGTTATGGACCGCCTGTTGCATCACATCCCATACTTCGGCCAGATAATCCCATATCTGCGGACCTTCGCACTGTTCGACATATTCCCAGTAGGAATAGCCGGTTTTCTCACACCAGGCTTGTATATCCTTGATGGTATGCATTTCGTAGACCTGCCCTTGTGTCAACTCGTTGTAGGTTTCGTTTGCCAGCGTTCCGCCGCCGATACTGTAAATCGTCCAGTTTTCCAACTCCTTGCCGCTTTCGTCAAACGAACGGAACTGGAGACCGTTCGGGTGGAAAGGCAGGAACACCTTCGGTTCCCAGATGATGTTGGTTTTGGCTACCGGACTGAGCACTTCGAGAATGGCTGCATCCGTCATGTGTCCCTTGCCTGTGGCTGCCAGGCTGCCATAGAGAGTGACATCAAACCGCGCTGCGCCCTGATTACGTTCCAAGAACATCCGGGCAGCTCGCATCGGCCCCATCGTATGGCTACTGGACGGTCCGTGGCCGATCCGGTATATTTGCTTGATTGATTCCATCGGTTTACGATTTATGATTTATAGTTTATATATTGATGATATATAGTTTATGATAATGATAAATCATAAATCATAAATCATCAAATTCCTCTCACACTTTCAAAAATATATTACGTTTATAAAGCAGCCACAAAATTACATAAATTATCAACGCGTTCGACGTTGCAATCAAAGCCGGATAATAATTTCCTATATATTGTTCGAGACCATGGAAGAGGGATGTCCCTATACTTCTGAAACTAATCACGTTAGCCAACATGTAAGCCACGATCGAATTCATGCCGTAGACTTTCAGCCAGGTCAGATTCTTCCCGTGTCCCTTATAATCGATCCAATAATAGAACACACCCATCAGCAGGAAGCAGTAGCCGCTGCTGACCAGCACCATCGAACTTGTCCATATCTTCTTGATCACCGGGAGCTGCAATCCCCACAGCCAGCCCAAGGCAACCATCGCCACACCGATGCCTAACAGCCATTGCCATTTACGTTTCCGGTCCATCGCGCTTTTCAGGATATGTCCGGCAAAGAGTCCGGTCAGCACCGTCACTCCGAAGTTCAGGCTACTTAATATCCACGTATAACGATAGGATTCGGCAAACACGACTTGCCCGTTCTCGACCACGGCTGCATCCCGGAACCGTCCCAACACGGTGCGGTCCACCCATTCGGCCAGGTTTCCGTCGGGCGTGTAGTTACCGCCTCCGTAGCCATCGACCGTAATGAACTGCATCGCCCCCCAATAGACCAACAAGAGGACGACCGCCGCCCCGATCTGCACGGAGAGCCGCACATGCAGGAACAGCATGGCCGCGATCAGGTAGCCCATCGCAATCGCCTGCAAGGTGTTCGAATAAAGATAAATCCGGTCAGGGTCCAATCCCAACAGGTTCCCCTGACACATCATTCCGAAGATCCAAAGCAATATCACGCGTTTGACGATACGGCGGTAGACCGCCCCTTTATCCGGCATCGCCTTATAGCGGGAAAGGGCAAAGGGCATCGACACGCCCGCCATGAACATGAAGAGCGGCATCACCAAGTCCCACGAAGAGAAACCCTCCCATTGCACATGAGAGAAGCACCACAGAAAGTCGTCATACCACGCCGCATCTATCGCACGTCCGAGAGGATGCAGAATGCCTTCCAAAGCCACCAGGCAAAACAAATCGAAGCCACGCAACACGTCGAGCGACTCCAGGCGTTTATAAGCAGGTTTCATTATGATTTACAATTTATGATTTATGAAATCTTCTCACACTTTCAAGAAAATACGCTGACGATACAGGAAGTAGAGGAATCCCCAACAAACAGCGATGTAGCCGATCGAACCGATCAACGGCCGGACGGCCTCCGGCATCAGCCCGGCAAGCCCCCCGAACAGGGCGTTGGAGGTGAAAGAGAAGTTGATGAACTCCTGGGCCAGATAGATCGTGATGGAATTCACGCCGATCACCTTGAAGAAGAACGTCCATTTACGCCACTCCAACACGTCGACAATGTAATAAAACAGGGCGAACATCCAAACCGAATAAGCTCCGACGACACAGACGAACGAACTGCTCCACAGCTTTTTGTTGATCGGGAACACCAAGCTCCACAACAGCCCTGCCACCAGCAACAACGCACCGGCCAGCACCAAGCCTGCCACCTTCCGCTTATCCGTCAGTCCTTCTTTATGCAACTTGATGAACTCGCCCGTAAACATTCCCAACATAGCCGTCACAATTCCCGGTAACGTGGACAACAACCCTTCCGGGTCAAAAAATCCTTGATGTAAACGCCCCGGCAACAACAAACGGTCCACATAGCCGACCCAGTTACCTTCCAACGTGAACGGCCCGGCTTCTGCTCCCGGCACAGGGATAAAAGCCATCCAAACCCAATAGCCGACCAAGATTGCCCCGGCTATCCACGCCCGGACAGAAGTGCGGAAATGCACGAACAACAAGGCGGCAAACATCCATCCCAACCCGATACGCGCCAAGACACTGGCATAGCGAAGATTCGTAAAGTCAAACTGCAACAATCCGTTATAGACACATCCCAGCAACACCAACGTCAGACCGCGGCGGATGATCTTCTTATAGATATCCGACTCGCTCTTCCCCTGCTCCCGTTGCTTCTCCAAAGAGAAAGGGAACGAGATGCCGGCGATAAACAGAAACAGCGGAAAGATCGTGTCGTGCTGTGTCAGCCCGTTCCACTTCACATGATGCATCTGATCGGCTATCGCCTGAAAAAAAGGATTCGGAAACAACGTTGCCAACGCAACGAAAAGGGAAGCCCCTCCCATAATAAAGAACATATCAAACCCTCGCAGGGCATCCAGCGACAGCAACCGCCGGGACTGTTTTTGTTTTTCCATATACACAATGTCTTTTTGAGTTAACTATATCGATTGACGGATACAAATATAGGGCTTTTTCCAACACAAGCAACTCCCATAAGAGACCGAATCTTTTCAGAAACCTCAAAATGTTTCACCCCTCTCCAAACAGTGAAAATAAATTTTCCACCGCATGAAAATTTATTTTCTACCTATGGAAAATTTATTTTCATGCAATGGAAACCTTTTTTTCATGCCGTAGTATCAGGATTGCATTCCCAACCGAAATTTTCTTCATACCGGTCAAACACCGGCTCTCCTTCGACACCGTACCGGCGGAGCAGGTCGTGCACATATTGCTGGCCTTCGGGAGTGAAACAACGCTCCTTGCGTTTCAGCCGGTAAAAATGAGTAGTCCCGAAATACTCCCTCATCTCCCTCCGTATCTCCTTAGCCTCGCGATAAGGAATATTGTCCAGCAGATGATCCATGCCGTATGCGTTTCTCAGCGGACTGTCATCCATGAACCCGCAACAATCGCCATCGGGAACAACACGCTCCGGATTGACCACCCTCACCGCCCAGGACTCTTTCGGAATATAGCGCGACGCCTGATAACGCAGACAGGTAGAAGCACGCCGGCATTTCCCGTCAAAACAAAACGCAAAATCATAAGGAACCAAAGAATAATCCAATTTGTCTAACATAATATAATGTATTGGTATCATACAAAGGTACTCACAGATCCGCCGGAAAGCAAACATTTATCCAGCAAAAAGATTTGCCTGCCCAAATCATGTCATACGAAAAAATCAAATGAATGATTTCTTACATAATCAGAAGAAACCCCACACATAGTAGTAATATATGGATATTATTTTGTATTTTTGCAATTAAATAGTAATATTCTACCACGTTATGAGTGATGCAGATTATGTAACCAACCAAGATATTATGCTACTTTTGGCAAAGCGCATAAAGGAGTACAGGCTTGCTGCCCGGATGAGCCAAAAGGAAATGGCGGAGAAATCCGGTGTGAGCCTTGCCACAATAAGCCATTTTGAACAGGGAGTCAATCAAAACATGACCCTAAACAATTTCATATCCTTGTTGCGGATAATCGGCATGGAGAAACGCGTCTGTGATTTGCTGCCTAAATTACCCATGCCGCCACTGGCACTGAAACAGCTAAACAAATTAATCCCTAAAAGAGTAAGGAGAAACGAGAATGATACAAAATCTTGATGTCTTTTTGTGGAATCGGAAAGTTGGCACACTGGTAGCCTATAAGGAAAAATATACTGAAAAGGTATGTTTTTATTTCGACGGCGACTTTATAAAGGGTGGTTATGACATCGCTCCATTGCAAGCCCCAATAAATGGTGTAACCGTCCAGCGCGGATTGCCTGTTTATGCGGAGGACGACAAGAGCTTCTGCGGCCTGCCCTCTTTCATAGCCGATTCACTGCCTGACCATTGGGGAAATAGGATATTTAATGAATGGGCAAAAGTGCATCATATAAAATCCCGTGACCTGTCATCGCTCGACCGTTTGGCCTACATCGGCAGGCGAGGAATGGGAGCGTTGGAGTTCATACCTCCTGCCGCAGAAGAAATGGAAAAACCGTTTAAAGTGGAAATTGCCGACCTGTATAGGCTTGCCCGTGCTGCCTTGAACGAAGCTAAGGACTTCAAAGCGAAAATGCAGCCAGACTTGATGATCGAGAGCCTGTTCAAGGTGGGAACATCAGCCGGTGGCCGTAGAGCGAAAGCGATCATTCATATGAATAAGGAGACCTATGAGTGCTATTCGGGACAGGTAAATGCTCCCACATCCGGTTTCACCCCAATGATAATCAAATTTGATGAGCATCTTGACCTGCCGACAACACGTATTGAATATAGCTATTACTTGATGGCGCAGGACGCAGGGATGGAAATGATGCCATCGATGCTTATTGAAGGAGAAAAGGATGTACATTTCCTGACAGAACGGTTTGACCGCAAAGGAAATGAGAAAATTCATATCCAAACTTTAGCAGCAATGAATCCGGTAGCAGACAGTTATGAGTCTCTGTTTGAAACCGCTTGTCGTATTGGTATCATGCCGATGGAAATGCAACAACTGTTCCTGTCCATGACCATGAATGTGCTTGGAGGAAATGTGGATGACCACAATAAGAATTTCAGTTTCATGATGGGACAAGACGGGGTGTGGCATATTACCCCTACCTATGATTTCACATTCTCGGTCGATCCGTCGGCTCCGGGATACGTAAATCGTCACTGCTTGAGCATAAACAACAAAAACTCAGCCTTTGAACGTGGAGACTTACTCGAGATAGCCAAGAAATACAATATAAAAGGAGCCGACTCTCTCATAGAAAAGGCAATCGGTGTTGTCAGCGACTACCAGCGATATGCGGATATAGCGGGGGTTGATGCCTATTGGAGCCATCAAATAAAAGAAGAGATGAACGACCGTATTGAGATGTTATCAGATTTCGGGGAATAAAATTACAGGGAATGATATACTGAAAATGTACAAATGAATACAGGGTACCCACCAAGACTGCTCTTGTTTCCCATATTAATTATATATCTAAATACTATTGAACATAAAAATCATCCACTATATGCAATGTGTTTCGTGCACGAGTCATAGCCGTATACAACCACTGGTATGTAGCCGCTTTCGGTTCTCTGGCAATCCGCCTCGGAATATCTAAATAAACTTCTTCCCACTCCCCACCTTGTGCCTTATGGCAAGTTAGGACATAACCGAACACAACTCTAAGGGCATTCAGATATGGATCCGTCATCATTGCCTTATTGAAAGCTTCGCTCTTTTGCCTAATTCCTTTATCTCTCATGCGGATAAAGAAATCAATAAACAGTTCTTTCTGTTGCGTTTGCGTCAAATTGGTCACCGAATCATACACGATGTTTTCTATCATTAACTGAGAATAGACAGTCTTGGTAAACAATTCTTCCACCTTGACATAAACAAAAGTCAAACCAGCTCTATCCCGCCTTGTACCGATCTCTATTATCTTTACCATGTCTCCATTCATCAGTCCGGAAATATAGTTGTTCTGTGTGACAAGCAGCAAATCGCCAACTTGTATCTGTTCAGTATGAAATCCCAAAGAAGGTCTGATGATACGTGTCAATTCCATACACGCTTTATTCGACTGCGTAAGCATCGTAACCGCATTGTACCCTTTCAGTTTGATATCTTCGATATAGGCGCTCAACAAGTTAAATTGAGAGGGATACAAACGAATATGCTCATACCCGCGTAAAGGGAACCGGCCCCACGTGCAGACCGGAGGGTGCACATACAAAGCACGCATTTTCTGAGCAGACAGTATCAAATCATTTCCACTATCTTGGCGTACAATCGCGGTCAGTTCCATCTTTTCAACTGGTATATCGTAAGTCTTCCCTATATATTCGGATGATAATGCAGGCGAATTTTCCTGCAATATCGGTGGCAACTGACAAATATCTCCGACAAAAACGAATTTTCCTTTCGGATCAAAAGCCAACAGGTCCGCTAATAAACGTCCACTCCCGAAACAGGCCTGTGTCGCATTCTTGTCAACAACATCCGAAATCATGGAGGATTCATCTACGATGTAATATTTCGACTCTCCGGAATACTCCCCAACCGGAACCAGCGAAAAATTCAACAATAATTGCACGGATTTATCCATACCGTTCTTTTCTCGCTGCGCCACCAATTTGTCCATATTCTGATTCAAATCATCAAACTTATAAATCAAACTATGTACCGTAGAGGCGGAATGTTTCGTTGCATTCGACAATATCTTGGCAGCCCTTCCCGTTGATGCCAACAAGGAAAAAGGTAGATTACGCCGTTCCAACTCCCCAATAAACACTTTCATCATTGTCGTCTTCCCTGTACCAGCATATCCGCAAAGAATAAAAATTCTTGCTTTTTTGTCTCGAATAAACTCTACTAACGCCTCCAAAACACATTGCTGATTGGCTGTCAATACCAAATTATCTTTCTCTGTCTTTTTCTTAGATTCCATATTGCCTGAACCGAACAAAATTAAAGAATACCTCCTTATGCCCCGGCTCCTCTTCTTGCACAATCCTTTCCGAAGTCGAAGCCACACACACAAATCCAGCCTGTTGTAACAACCGGACCAATGCAAACGAAAAACACATCTCTCCCATCACATGAAACACATCCCGCTTTGGATCATAACGCGAAACAATATCACCAACATATTCCTTCGCCAAACAAGCAACAATCTCTTCATTCGCCATCGCCGATACTGAAGGAAAAGGTATATCGACAATATCACCACCATAATGCCGAGCAGCTCCCAATTGCTCAGCAGACCAAGTATGAGAGGGATGGTTGGATAGGTTTATGAACATATTTCCTTATTCTCAATCATAGAAAGAATAATATCCAAACGTTCTCTCAAATTATTTATCAACCCTGTTCGTTTTGTCGGACAAGAACGCATACCTGCATGGTTGTAATCATTTCTCAAATTAGTTGTAACCATGAATGTTGAAGCCAAAACTTTTATACAACTATTATGCAACATTTTTTCTATTAATTGCGCTTGCTTCTCATCACAATCCCACTTTTCTTTTTCTACACCATTAATAAAAATATAGAAACTCTTATTGACTGCCTCTCTCTCTCTTTCATCAGTAATACACAAACCTTCACTCTCACAAATATGAGAAATGATTGTTTCATGCAAGATCGTAAGAGACTGTTGATACAATTGATTTTCAAAACACCATTTAGCAGCAAAATAACCATTTTTTATATTCATTGAAGGCATGAAGTTGGCAAATGAGCTTTTCAAGCAATCAACAATTGGTTTCATGGGTTCAATGATTACAGCCGATAACCGGTTAGAACATTCTAATAAATTTTTTATGTTATCGCCTTTCAAAATACTTACTCCACGACAAATATTCATGTCATCGACCACTTTTTCTAAGGCATTCATATACTGACTTAACGTTTTCGCATTCAAATCGGAACCTTTAGTTTCTTTCAATATTGGATCCAAATTTTGTTTACATAAATATTTTAACATCGACAAATTTCCATTTCTAAGAAAACTAGCTGAAGCCGAAGTCCAATCTTGTAAGTTAGATAACGACAACAAGTCAATCAAAGGAGCTTCATTGGTCTCTTTATTACGCGCCTCATAATTACCATACGTGATACTTTTCACAACTACATTCTTCAGTAATTTAGAATAATTACCAAGAACAAGTATCAACATTGGCAAATAACGAAATCCATGTGTCAAATCAAAATAAATTTCATCACCTTCTTGAATCAACGAAAACACACGTTCGAATATCGTCCATATTTCTTTCTCATCATTACCGTCAGGAATATCCTTGACCGGAATTATAGAAAAAGGGAAATGCCTTGTTTCCAATACAGATGCTAATCCCGGTTGTTGTATGGATACATTTGTTCCATATTCACAATGTCCATTATCAATCCAATTCTTTTGTTCAGCCCCTTTTGTCAAAAGAATATAAGCACAATCATCTGTAGTCCATTCCGATATAGACATCAGATATTGCAACGTTGCTTCCTGAACATAACGGACCTCATCCGATTTGAAATTATCACTCAAGCGTGTATAAAAACATTTACCATAATTACTATACCCTAAAACAGAGATAAAAACTTTCCGAGCCATATTTATTTTGCATTAATGTTAAACAATTCATTATCCAGAAGTAAAGCCAAGGCTTTTTCTGGTTGCAAATTCCAGTTTTCAGCATCTTTAAAAGAAAAAGACAATATCGCATTTTCTATACATTTTGCTCTCGCTACATCTGACAATTTTTCTTTCGTAACAAACAATCCCTTGCTACCTGTTCCGCCATACGTTTTAACTACACTTCTGAACTTATCAATATCAGTCGTTTTTGCAATTTGAGTTTTACATTCCACAAACAACAATTTAGTTCCTGTATTGACAATTATATCGATCTCATTTTTATCTAAATCCCGTTTAAACGGAAAACGACAATTCAAACATACCTCTTTTGCCTTCTCCCATGACGACAATAATTTAGCCACTTTATATTCAAACCATCCTGAATTGAATACCAAACTAATCGCATTTGGTGAAACAATATCCCAACTTTTTTTACCTTTTCTTTCATGAAACAAGGATAATATAACCTTGTCATTCTCTTTAACGGAATTTTTTCGAATCCACTCTACATAGTTTTCTTTATCCTTAAAACTACCTATCGAACAAGTCTTCAATTGATTTTGCTTTTTCGAATCCAACAATGCGACCAAAGAATTAAACGATTTCGTATTGAACAGACGTATCTCTTCTATCTTTTCTACTGCTCTATCATCTTCTTCCGTATAATCCGAAAGTTTCTTATAATTATTCTCCAATGAATTTCCATACAGACGGAACAACGTACGCATATCAAACTCAAAATCTGATAACGGTTGCATGGTTCGATAATTCCATAAGATATTATTTTGGTCCATATATACAACGGCTGCATTGGGCTGCTTATCAAAAGTAACGCCGAACAGATGCGACCACGATTTCAATCCGCTGGAAATATTCACCGTTACCTCATCATTCTCATATTTCTTTACCAACGTTTCTGCCCTACGCAAAATCTCTACCGGATTTGTCGGATCCAATGGTTGTTGCTCTTCAACCGGAATATCTATTTCCCTTTTTAAAGCTTCCACTACCTCCCGGCTTTCATCCGAATAGACAAACACAATCCTATCCGGTTTTGTCGCAACAATTCCATGATAGACAGGAGCTGGCTGCCCTCCAACCAATGTTATATGTATTTTAGCCATATCTATCCTATTACTTTCTCAAAAATAATCTGAATCCTCTCCTCTGATACAATCTTGGATATCGACTTCCAATTACCTTCCGATACTTTTTCCCATCTTTTCAAATCACGTTTCTTTTCAGTTCTATAAAGGCGAATCAGTGTTTGTATCAATATACTCTCCTGATCCACCGGAACATATTTACATCCAGATTTTTTCAGCCAACTTTCAGTCCTGCTGACAGCCATCTTTAAATCCTTAACAACAAACTTTCCTTCTCTTTCTTCGGTCAAAAAAGATAAACCACCATCCACGAACTCTTGTTGCTTTTGCAATCTCTCACGTTCAGCTTCTTTGTTTTCCTTTTCCAACTCTTCCTTTTCCAACTGCCGTTGCAAAAACGATTCTATTTCATGTATTGCCGTATCATGCAAACCGCCGTCAGGATAGGTTATTGCTGCCATTTTATATTTAGATAAAGCTGCAACCTTGTCACCTCCTTCCATACATTCTTCGGCTTCTCGAATAAACAACTCATATCTACCTTTCTTTTCTTGCAGTTCGAATGTTTCCCTTTTCTTTTTTTCTTCCTGTTTTTTTAATTGTTCGATTTTCTCAAAACGTATCTTTTGTATCTGTTCCTTTACCTTAATTTCATCTTCCGATAACAATCGCAACAGGACAAAACCCATTAAAGAAAAAGACTCTTGGGTAATAGCAATCTTCCGAGACTTTGCCGACGGTTTAAAATTAAAATAACCTCGATTTCTCTTCTGTGAGCAAATATCATCAATCAAGAAATCATCAAATTGCCAATCTCCCGTTATTGAATGGAAACCAGAGCCGACAGCCATCTTCAAAATACATGAAGATGAAGGCAGGGAATTCAATCTTGACCTTATTTCACGCAGATTATCTAAAATAGAATCCACACGATCCGCCTGATATGTCTCGAAGAAATCTATTTCCTTATCCAAATAAACCTTCGTATGGTTATTAATACATTGGAACAGGTTTGAAACATTCAATAAACGTCGTTTATCTTCCACCTTAAAATATGATACATCTTTAGGATTATCACTATCATAAAATGAATCAAACATTTTATCAGACAATAAAATAACCCCATCCGCCTTTTGTCCAGGCATTAAAACTTCGTATATCGTATTAAACCCAAATGGTTTAAATATAGAAGAAGTTTCTTTTCCACCATGTTTCCAACCTCCTTCCAATGTACGAGGTCTTTCTCCGCTTCTTAAATTGAATATTTTGGTATTAACCAAACCTGTTTGATCAAATTCCACATCCGAAAACTTGACAAAACGCATAAATTCATTTCCTCTATTCGATTCTCCAAAAACATATTTTTCTTGTTTTTGATCAGGATCCTTCAATTCTTTAAACAAAACAGATCGCACCGCCCCTTTCAAGGAACTCCCGGGTATAATCGGTTTCCCTGACAGTTCATTTTTGATAAATGCTTTTATGTCATTCGTAGATGAAAAAGTCATATCAAACACTGTATCCGAAACAATATCCAACTTATTTCCTAACAACCTCAGTACTCCCTGTTTATCTTTCCTCTCAAATAAGGGAAGCAACCGTTCTACATCCACACCCGAATCAGGATGAAGCAGACGGCGAAGATTCAATTTGTAGATCTTCCTTTCTGATTCCACAAAATCAAGACCATTAATCCAATCCTTGTCTGCACCGCCACCAATGCAGACCGGCGTAACAATCTCTATCTCTATTGGATATTTCTTATTCAGTTCTTCCATAAACTAAAATCTTATCGGTATAAAAATAGCTTTTCCATTCCGCCATATCGGATGATCTATCATCTCCAAGCCATTCACGCGAGGATTCAAATTGACTATTTTCCCTTTACAGAAAGGAGAAGTCACATCTTCACCATGAAAAACAGATGCTGGTGTAAATGCATATATTACATTCTTACGCAGAGTCAGATTGGGTGGAGTGGTAATCCATCCACCACGACGAACAAAATCATAAGCGACATTCTCTCCCTGAACCATCTGGGTCAACTCCTCTTTCTTATCCGGTATAAACATGGATAGGGTAACTACGTTTTCCGATGTCTCAGGACAATTCAAATCCAATGTATCTGTTTCATAAAAGAAATAACCGTTTCCAACATTCCGATCCGTTCCTAATCCTTGATGTTGCAACAACTCCAATCCTTTGTTCAATAAAGAGGTATCGCCTTGTGCCAAGAAAAACAAACCAGAATAATCTTTATAATAAACACGATCCATATAAAAAGGAACGGCATCCTCTTCCCCTGTCCGCGAAACCGTCACTCGTGATAAAACTTCCGACACTATGAACTTATCCGGAATGGGTTGGCAAGTCAGAAACTCATTCCGTAAATCGTCTATGATGGATTTATCCCCAAACAATGTCTTACCTTGTATCATCCGCTCAAAATAGTTTTTATCCAACCATCCCACCTTTTTTACTTTTTTGGCATATTGAATATTATCTATAAGCAACATATTCTTCAATGGTTTCGGGAAAAAATAAACAGGAAGAGACTGTTTATTCTTTTGATAAAAAGGAAATAAGGAACTTATCGTACATCCTAAATCGCCATCTTCCGGTATCACTTCCCCCAACATGGCCAAACAAGATGTAACCGCTGCATATAAAGTATCAGATTGGATCATTTTCATGCTGATACTATAATCCAATCGATTATCTCCAATATGCAACGGTGATGTAAAATGCAATTTATAAACCGTGAAAGAAGCCATACGATCAATTTTTAATTTGATTTCGATTTCAGGAAAACTGGTTCTATTTTTCTGGGACTAAACTTCACTTGTCCATACCCACGACTACCATTACCTCCCAAATAATCATTCTCCAATGCTTTAATACCTTCATCCAACAAACCGAGCAAGTCCTCTTCCTTATCATCATCCCATACATTTACTATAAATTCAACATGAAACCATACACCGGCTGGTACTCGTTCTATTTGTCGAGGATGCTCAGCTGTTCCCTTTACCCGATCAATGGTGTTTTCCCATTTACTCTCCGTGTAAGGCATATCCAAACTATCGCAATTTTCCAATTCCTTTACAGAAGATTCCAACATATAGGCATCTCGAACTATTAACTTGGAAGGTTTATTTTCAAGTGAATAGCCAAACAAATTATTAATCTTGTCACAACCGCCCACTTTAGAAGAACCATTCATTTGTTCCAACAAACAACGCATCTTTCCTTTCAACGAACTTCCAGGAATATAGGGCTGACCTCGATACAAAGGAGATTTAATAACCGGTGAATCTATACCTCCAATTTCCACATTATCACTATTTTCTCCAATGTGTAATCCAGTGAGCAGTTCCAATTCTGCTGTTACTTTTATTTTAGATATCAGTCTTTTCATATTTTACTCTCCTCCATAAAATTTATGATACGCTACAATTGCCTCAAATATCTTCAGGAAATTCTTGAAGTCATTCTTCGCATGAACCTCATCTTCTAAACGGATAGCGTCTATACCCTTAGACATTTCTTCTCCGAATTCTTTGGTTTTTGTCTTCTTCTTATCTCTACCGACTGCATAAGCCAACATAGGCTTCAGCATAATAATGTCGTTTTTTTTATGAGAAAAGTCAGAATCGATACGCCGCAATTCCCCAAAAAACTTTCTAAGTTGCGAAGTACTTAAAACATCCTTTACGTCCTTCTTTGTTAAATACTCTCCAAAAGATTTAGCCCATTCCACTGCTTCATTGGATATCCCATTCTGAATCCAATCCTTTTTCATTTTATCATTTGGATATGCCATACTATTATGTTTTTAGTTCTTACTTTTCAAATCTTAATTCCAATTCTGCCCACCGAGCAGAAATAGCAATCAGTTCATATGTCCTTTTATCACACAAAATACACATTAGTTCTCTGCAAAAATTAACAATTCGATCACTTTTTCCCTCAGAGAACCGTGTCAGAAAATAGGCCGTATGCCAAATATAACCATACTCGCCACGTTTCATTTCACCACAAAAACTCATCAATTTATGCAAGATGGAAACCGGCATCGCTTCCTTATTGCACAAATCGACAAACCATTCTTTATAACCTTCTACGAAATTGAACTCATCTTCCCAAGAAATATTCTCTCCGAAAAGATTCAAAGCATTCTTCTTCTCTCCCTTGAACTTTTTGGCAGCATCTTCCGCATCCCCTGCAAGTTCGGCAGCCTTGGCTATCGGAAATTTACGATCCACAATAACGATTCCTCCTGAAATCGTCACATCCCTACGCCCAACAAACCTGGTGAACTCTGTCCTGACATCACGTGCGAACAAAAGCAACTGTTTCCAACGCCCAATAGCAAAGACATCATCGCCACCGGCATACAGAATATTGACATCCGCTTTATATCGCTCACGAATCACATTCAGATAACCACTGAAGAAATAATCTAACATAAAAGACAATGTTGAATAGGCAGCAAAACTCTTATCTTGTTCAGGAAGTCCTTCTATAAATATTCGTCCCAAATTATCGACATCCATCCTCAAAATTCCCAAATAAGAACCATCGGCCAATTCTTCGAATGTTTTAAGGTTTGCACCTGATTTAGCCTGTTCATTTCCTCCATAAAACTGAAAGCCATAGCTAACCTGCCGCCCCTTCAACTGAGCAGCCAAAAAGTTTGTATTATTGATCCGCTTCACACGGTTCACATCAGCAGATGTGATCTTACGGAAATGTGCATAATCGTCAGTCAATTCTTTCTGGTCAAAGAAGTAGCTGTGCACACCAACTACCGAGATATCAAATTTCGAACGGTTCGCCAGATAATCCACTCCTCCAGCTGATTTATGGGTCAGTATATAATCGGCATCTTTCAATACATTTCCTAAATCAATCTGTTCTTTAACCGATGGCAAAACATAAATCGAATTTTCCTGTTTTGAACCAACCATTACACAGTCTGCTGATTCTATCCCTGTCACGGCACAAATTCTACATTCAGGATCTACTGTTTGAGGAACAAAAATATTGTCATAATCAGCTAACAGAACCGAACTAAATTTACGATTTTTCCGCTCTACTAATTTATCCGAAAGACGTTTCCACAAAGCCCCCAAGGACTGCCTATTCCCTTCGAAATACAATTGTCCAGACCCTGTTTCATACGCAAAAGCGACAGAATCCCAATTGAATAATAAAGTTCCCTTGTGTTGTTTCCACAAAAAAAGTTCAAACTCCTTTCCCAATTCATTTAAAACACCTTTCACTTTTTCCGTATTGGGCAAAAGCATAAAGAATTTACCTCCAGAAGAATAAACGACATGACCGATTGTCACCTTTAAACGGTTGATGATCCGCTGAACAATGGAATCTATCAATAATTGCAAATAAAAAGAACGTCCCTTCAAACTGACAGCAGCCTTTTGCGAGGATACATTATATATAAATTTCTGTATACCAGAAATTTCTCCTCCAATCAACAGAACTGGACAAACACCCTGTTTCAAATCCAATCGGTAACAAGAAGGATTCCATGAAAAGTCATCCGGATTTTCTTGTTTGTAAAGCCATAAACAATCAGCAAATGCAGCCGTAGTCTTCAAGTGTTCAAACAAACTCACATTAGCCATATCCATCGTGTTAGATGGTATGCACCAAGTATATTTCTTCAACAAATAAATCAGACTTTCCGAAAAAGCGCTGAACGTGTCAGTCGGAAGCAATTCAAACTCTTCGACAAATTTTTTCCACAAAAACGCATAACAGGCTTGACCTGTACCATCTTCTTTCTGTTTGACCTCATGAGGAAATAAACTTTCTTCCAATACAAGTGGTAACAAAGGAAATGCATATCGAGAATCACCTCCAAACAATTGATTGAATATGGAATACAAAGGAATTTGCTTATACCGGTTCTTTCCCCACTTGATAGGCTCGACATCATCACTATTCTCTTTTTCTTTCGGATCACGTCGATCTATGCCCGCACTCCACCAATCAGCTAATGAAACTAAAGCCTGTTGTTCAGTTCGCGGAACATGATGATTACACGCCAAATTGGCCAATGAATCATCCACCTCATCATAAAACAGATTTTGTTTCATACCCGGAATCTCCGTCAACTTACGGCTGAACCGTTCGAACAATTCGTTTGTCCAAACAACATGCTGATACCCAAATTTTCCATATTCATTTACAGGACATATCAACTCTGCCATTCGCTTTGAAGAATCCGACAACGTATTATACCGGTCTGAAAAAGCCTGATCCGCCCGTTGATAAAACTTTCCTATATCATGTAGCAAAGCAGCCAAATAAATGCGTTCTCTACAATTTTCCATAACTTATTAGACTAAGAACTATATCCGTTCCAAATATAATAAATAAAAAAAATAAAAGTCAATTTTTCAGGGGAAAATGTGTACGTAAAAGGCCATTTCCAAGGCTTACACCTTTACCCAAGCCAATATTATCTGGAAGGGAAAGGTTTGACTTGAAACAGATATTGAATGCCATCATACGCACACCTTTGTATATAACCCAGTAAGGTTCTTCGATTTCAAGAATTTTACACGTAATCCGGTCTTTAAAATAGATGCCCATTCCTTTCGCGAATGAGAGAATATTACCAACTAACATCTTTTCAAGGAAAATATAACGATCTGCAAGACCTTCCATAGCTTGATAGACACGATAGTTTTCTTCGTTGAACGGTAACCAGCGAGTTAGACGATAGACAAACGAGGTGTCCCATAATTGCACCAACATCTGGTATGGCTTTATTGAACTAATCTTCATCTCTACCACTCGGGTTCCAATCCGGAAACAGAAATCACCCACAGAAAACAGCTCCCCAATCACTTCCGTCCCCTCTTCTAAACAGACTATAGCCGCTTTCTTATCCAAACATTTATACTGAATTAATGGATAAGAATAACGATAACCATTGCCCAAGTGGTTATGAAACAAAATAGAAGTCGACTGTTGTAGTTTACTTAACACGGCTCCACGGAACATCTCGATTTCGTCAGGCCGTAACTCATTTTGGAAGCGAACACACAAAATCTTTATCTTTTTCATCTCTCTATTATTATTTTTTATTTATTGCAACCACTCAGCCAGGATTCTCATTTGTACACGATTAAAAACCTCCGTCATACCCATAAACATATTTTATCAAATTACAAGTCTTGAATAATTCACACTCTCCATCAAAATGAATGAAGACGGATTAACAATATTTACTATATGCCACTTTTCCGACACATAATCAATAACCTGATAACACAAACACCTATCAGCCTGACAATAATTACTCTTATAACATAACACGAAATGAAATGGAATTTGAACAGATTCGATTTTCCCAAACATAGATTTTTTTTTAGATTTCCACAAAAATAAAGTTTCCCAATCGGAAAACAAACTTTTTAATGCAAATCAATCATAAAAGTGACAGAAAAGCCATTTCTTCCATTCTCCTACTAATCCTTATTACACTGGAATACTATATACGAGTTTTCTACTAAAGACGTTTATGAACGTAAATACGGCAAAAGTCTTAATCCTTATTATACTGGAATACTATATACGAGACAAGGAATTGCATCGAAGAATGTTTCAAAGCTGCAAAAGTCTTAATCCTTATTATACTGGAATACTATATACGAGAAGAGACGGAAGAATATAAGGCTATGTATGTAGCCAGTCTTAATCCTTATTATACTGGAATACTATATACGAGATGATGCTATCTGTAATGTTGTTACAGATGCGTTTGCTGTCTTAATCCTTATTATACTGGAATACTATATACGAGAATATAATTACAATATAGCGCGCGCCACCTCGTAAGAACGTCTTAATCCTTATTATACTGGAATACTATATACGAGTGTTCGATTGCATTGATAAAGACATTTTGGTTTCTGTCTTAATCCTTATTATACTGGAATACTATATACGAGGAAAGAAAAGAATTTGTAAATAGAATTGGTTTCTCCGGTCTTAATCCTTATTATACTGGAATACTATATACGAGAAAGAAAATTACAACGCATGCAAAAGAGCTTTACAAGTCTTAATCCTTATTATACTGGAATACTATATACGAGTTAATAATAACAACAACTAAAATAATTACAGATATGGTCTTAATCCTTATTATACTGGAATACTATATACGAGACGAATTATTCGTCAAGAACAATACAAAAGGAAGAGGTCTTAATCCTTATTATACTGGAATACTATATACGAGGCATGGAAAGAGGAACGTACTTCTTACAACAAGGCGATGGTCTTAATCCTTATTATACTGGAATACTATATACGAGAATTAAAAACATTATCAAAATGGAAAATGAAAACAAAGTCTTAATCCTTATTATACTGGAATACTATATACGAGACTGCCAATGGTAAAGCCGATGACGAAAAAGAAAAAGCTGTCTTAATCCTTATTATACTGGAATACTATATACGAGTTTTAACGGAATTGTAGAAGGGCGTCCGGATATAACGTCTTAATCCTTATTATACTGGAATACTATATACGAGCGGAATTGCACAATCACTATATTGTAAAGTTCAAAGTCTTAATCCTTATTATACTGGAATACTATATACGAGGACAACATTCGTTATCATATCAATGAAGGCAAAACAGATGTCTTAATCCTTATTATACTGGAATACTATATACGAGTTTGATTATCTAATAAAATTAGATGACGGGTGTAAAAAGTCTTAATCCTTATTATACTGGAATACTATATACGAGAAGTAACAAAGCGCGGTATTTCCTTTAAAAAGACGGTCTTAATCCTTATTATACTGGAATACTATATACGAGTTGTTCGGCTTGACGACCTTGAATGCCAGTGCCAGAAGTCTTAATCCTTATTATACTGGAATACTATATACGAGAAGATGCCCAAATCAGCTTCTGTTTTTATGTTAACAGTCTTAATCCTTATTATACTGGAATACTATATACGAGGCAGTTAAAAACACATTCAACGCAAAAGAAAGTCTCGTCTTAATCCTTATTATACTGGAATACTATATACGAGATCTCTTATAACGAATACAGATCACTAAAATCAACTTACAGTCTTAATCCTTATTATACTGGAATACTATATACGAGGAGTTTTATTCTAATTTTACTTCTGCCTGCTATTCGTCTTAATCCTTATTATACTGGAATACTATATACGAGAAGGACGAAAGATGTTCTTATGACAAGGCAATGAAGATGTCTTAATCCTTATTATACTGGAATACTATATACGAGACCAACTAAACTAATTTTTAAACAAGGTGCGCAAACGTCTTAATCCTTATTATACTGGAATACTATATACGAGCGTAGAAGAAATGCTAAATTAATAGCGGCAAATGCTAGTCTTAATCCTTATTATACTGGAATACTATATACGAGAGCAAAATTACCAACGCACTATCATTCATTCACTTCTCACTCTAAAACCTAAGATTTTTTTATATTTTCACAAAAAATAGCTCTAAATTTTGAGAGTGCAAAGATAATCATAAATTCAATATGTCAAAGAACTTTCATTACATTTTGTATTGAAAAACAATGCATGCCATAAACGGCTCTTTCAAAAAAACAAAGTATTTTTATTGTGCATGATTATATCTAATTCTATTTTTTGGCCAATTATCTTCATTGAACGTAAATAATCCGACGATATCGGAACAATCAATATGCTATCATTATTTTCATAAGCCGCCTGCACCTCCGCCAAGTCTTTCCGTATGCAATCATATTCCGACATCGCCAAATCTGCCAAAAAAATTGACCGCTGGACACGCATGCATCCTTTCCGTTGCAAGTATTTGACAACCTGATGACGAACCTTATTACTTTCTATATCATACATAACAAAAAACAACATATTAGAAGACGGCCTGTTTATTCGATTTACAATACCTAAAACTCTTTCTATACGTTCATCCAATGAAGACAAATCCTCCACTCCATTTCCCAATCGGTTAGGAACTGCCGATCCGGATATGCCAGCATGAATAAACTTCTGCATTTTATCTACAAAGGTCAAAACCTTACGAGATTTCTTAACCATCTTGATCACCGATTATTGTTCTTTTATAAATCCAGTTATCAAGTCTGCCATCAGTTGATTCAAATCAGCATTCGTCCCCGTACGAGGAGATTGTACAATCGAAAAACCTTTCTTTCCAAAAAACAGGTTTACTTCGGCTTGCTTCATTCCCATCTTAAAGCGAATTTTCTTACCATATTGAATATTGATCACTTCGGTTATACCAACACCAGTCTGTTCGACATAAGGCTTAAGAATAGCCATCATCTCATCTAATTCATGAGGAACAAACACAATGTCTCGTTCTTTTTTCACCTTTGGATTAAGCAATTGTTTAATCCGTTCAATCACCTCTTTGTCTGGATCAGAAGTATTCGGTTCTTTCGAACTTGAAGAGGAAGCATTCGCTTTCATGATTTTTTCCTGTTGCCGTTTCTGTTCAAACAAAGCAAACGGATTATCAGAATTGATAAAAGCATTCATATCGACCGATGTGGCATTCGGATTATAATAAGCATCAGGATCCACGCTGATAAAGCAAGCGCGTGTCACATCACTCGTGCGTGTATCAACAACCTGTTGCAAAGCATATTGCTTACTGAATTCCAATGAAAAAGCTTTATAAAACACTGAATACAAACCTGAGTCATAACAACGTTCTTTCAATTTGAAAAAAACTTTTAATCCATCTTCGCTGGGAGAGAGAAACGACAAAACCACCCGTTCATCTTTTTCAATTGATTTGCGCAATTCAGTAATAGAAAATCCTTTATCAGAAAGGTGATCTATGTCTATAATGAAATACTCGACATAAGCAAAATTTTCTGTTTTACGATACGGAGGATTGAACATTCCACAAACCAAATAAGGCAAACGACGTTTTAGTAAATTATATTGCTTGCCATCTATCTCCCGGGCTATTCGGAGCTGACGAATAGAAGATAATATCTCCGGACGAGGATTACGCAACGAATCATAAAAATACTTTACCGTCACCTTACGCAACGGATCCGCTCCGCTTGTTATATTGACTCCCGCTGAAATCATACCTAAATATATTTTTTCCATTGTTGTGCAAGTTCCTGAGCATACAAAGATAATTGTGTCAAGCGACTTCTCGAAAGTCCCTTCATCGTTACAACCTCATCCAAATAATCATTCAACGACTGAATAAGTACTCGACGTCCCAAAGCTTCAAGCCAACAGGAGCCATCTTCTCGAACAGAATAGTATTCATCAGTTACCACTTCCTGCATCAACAAAGAACATACGACATAATCTACCCAAACACGATATAATTCAATAACATCATACACCAAAACCGGACGGTTATAGTCATCTCTGTGCATAACTCCGATGTACGGGTCAATACCGGTTTTTATCAAAGCTCCCTCAATTTTCCCGTACAACAAACCATATCCATAATTAAACAATGCATTCGCCACATCCAAAGCTGGATGTTGGCTTCTTGCTTCAAAACGATATCTTTCGGGAAGAAACAAATTTAAAGTCTTAAAATATATTTTAGAAGAGAGTCCTTCCCATCCTCGCAAAGTTGGAGCCACATCTGAAACGATCTCTCCATCGATTCCTCTCACTTTCGTTCGGTAGTCCTCCAGTCGGTTGATTGATTTGTTCACCTCCCTTTCTATTTCATCAGCCCGAGGGATCATCATCAATAATAAAGCCTGCTGATTTTCGATCTTTCTGGAAATAATATCTTTGATCCAAAACACAGCGTCTTTGGTAAAAGTAAAGCTCAATTGCCCCTTCCTGATCAATGAAACAGAGCCATATTTCGGACTCCAAATCCTTCCAAGCGGTTGCCCACTCTTATCCATAAACAGCACTTCGATTTCCCGCTCGATCGCAAGTAACACTGCATCACTTGTAATTTGCGCTCCACGACCAATCTGAATAGAAGAAATACCTTCAGATGGAATACGTTGTTTTCCATCTTTCGAAAGAATAACAAATCCTTCATTATCACGACTTAACGAAGTTCCAAATGTATTCAGCACCAACTCCATAATTGTTTCTTCAATATTAAAATAAGGTAATCGTTTACAAACATAAGAATATTTCTTGCAAAACTTGAATAAGCGCCTATGATTTTGTGGGAAAAACATTCTTTCATCATGTCTTTTTTTGATTTCTGCATTTTTTCACCAAAATCATTTACGATACAATAAATCTCTGTATTTTTATCCATCGAGAACATAGCAATAATTGTTAATGTCTTATTATATCAACAATTATTATAAATACATCTTTGATATTCAAACAAATAACTTAATTTTTACACCAAACTCATTGTACATATGAAGTATAGACAGATTAGGTATTATTCTATCAGTAATAACGTTAACACCTACTTGTTCTTTGATAATAGAAGTGATTTTTCATCAGATGAAGGACATGATTGGAGAGTTTTTTATTTAATTGCTCCTCTGGAAGTGTTTTTAATGGTAATACTGCTATGAATCAGAAGAAGAAAAATTGAAGAAACAATATAAAAGAGATAGAGAACCTTCTTTTATCAGTAAATGATTAAATCAAAAATATGATAGAACTAATACAAGACATCATTTGTTTTCTCCTATGGGGAATTGCTGGTTTTGCCATAGTCGGATTGGGACTAATGTTTCTTATACTCATCATAGCCTCTTATCTATTAAGTTTTGAGATAATAATAACAAATGAGGACCTTATAAGAACTTTAGTTATAAAATTAATCGCTTGGGGATGGACATTTTTGGATTGGCTTTGGATTTTATTAAAAGTAATCACAGGTTCCAGGGTATTATTAACTATTGCATTCTTGGGATATGTTATGTATGTTATTGTTTTTGGCTAATAGCTTGTGTAATCTGATTTGCATCAAAGCTTCAAATCCCCTTTCGGGGGTATACCGAAAAACAATATTCGCCAGACACCGATTATGCAAACATACGAAACATATTAAGTCATTATTTTATTCCTATAAGCATTCGGTGTGCACTGTTCGATTTTTTTGAACCAATTGTTGAAATTCTGCGGTTGGCGGAATCCGAGTTCTTCGGCTATTTCGTTGATACGCCCTGATGTCGTAAGCAGCAGTTCTTTGGCTTTCTCCAAGGTCTTTTGTCGGATGTGCTTCTGTGGCGAGAGTCCTGTGGTCTTGCGTATCAAGTCGCTGAAATAGTTGACGGAGAGACAAAGTTTTTCGGCACAATACTGTACGGTGAGCAATCCGTTGGTCACCGGAAGTTTACGTTCGAAATAGTCATTACATATTTCTTCAAAACGTGCCAATATGTCGTTGTTCGCTACCGGCAAGGCATCGAACTGACGGTCGTAAGCATGCAAGCAATAGTCAAGCACGAGCTTTATGTAGTCTGTGATGATAAGCATGTCGGGGGTGCCGGTATGTAGTTCGTCGTCGATTTTCCCGAAAACATCCACAAGCAAATTCTTTTCACGTTCGGTCGGGAACAGGGCTTCGTTGGTGTTATAGGAGAAATAAGAATAGCGCGACATGGCTCCCTGCAACGGAGTTCCAGCAAGCAGCTCGGGAGCAAACATCAATACATGCCCTTGCACCTGATGCCGTTGCCCGTCAGCCTCCGAACCGGCGATCTGTCCCGGAGCGAAAAACACCAATGCGCCTTCGCTATAATCATACAGGCTGTCGCCATAGTGCAACTCCGTGTATTTCTTTCCTTTCAGATAAACGGCGTAGTATCCGAACATCCGCTGCGGACTGTCGAACAGGATGGGAGGCAACTTGCCGAAGTCGATTACCCCAACAAGCGGATGCAGCGTTTCTGCTCCCACCATTTCATTATAACTGCTTATGTCACAAATCTTGATGTTTGCCATGAATTCCTATTGCTTTTGTTCCTGAACGACTATAAAAACGAAAAAAACAGCTTTTATTGTAATATAAAAAGTCGAAAAATGTGATTTATATATTTTTATCAGAGATTTCGCTACCAGAAACAATCCGGAATCATCGAAACTTTGTACCGCAAAAGAAAGGAGCATAAACGATATGGATATAACACGAGACACGACAGAGGAAGAGAAACGCAAACGTGTGGTACTCGCACTTGTTCTGTCAAGCTATCTGGTGGTCGGCATAGACGGTTCGCTCGTCATAACGGCAATCGCAGAAATTGCATCCGACCTGCATCTGGGCGACATGGCTATGTCGTGGGTACAAAACGCCTATGTACTGGCATTCGGAGGTTTCATGTTGGCCGGAGGACGGCTTGGTGACATTTATGGACGCAAACGGCTGTTCTGTATTTCCATTGTCTTATTCTGCATCGGGTCTTTGGGGGCCGGATTGTCGCAGACAGCCACGCAGATGATTGTCTCACGCTTTGCACAAGGCGTCGGCTCTGCCGCGATGGCACCTGCGGCACTCGGGCTCATCATGGATTACTTCCAAGGGAAAGAAAGGGTGAAAGTCGTGGCATGGTATGGCAGTATATCGGGACTGGGACTTTGCGTAGGGTTGGTGCTTGGCGGCGCCATCACGAGTTACGGATCATGGCGATGGGGCTTTTTGGTCAACATTCCCCTAACATTGGGAATGTTTGCATACGCAACCAAATGGCTGCATAGAGAGAATACGGTAAAAGCCCGCTTGGATATACGCGGCACGATATTATCGGCAGTGGCTGTCTTTACGTTTGTCTACGCCATTGACGGAGCCAAGAGCCTTTGGATGTGGCTAATCGTGTCAAGCATCTGTCTTTTGATTTTTGGAAAAGTTGAAAGGGAGGCTGTTTTTCCCATCGTTCCGGGATGTCTTTTCTTTTCCAAGAACCGGTGTAACGGCTATGTGGCACGTCTGCTTATGATAGGAGCTTTGATGGGCTACAACTTCGCGATATCGATATTCCTTCAAAACGGTTTCGGATTTACATCGCTTCAAACAGGTTGTTCTTTTCTGCCGATGACCCTCACTACCTTTTGCGGCGCTTTGGCTGTTCCACGGTTAGTCGGAAAACATGGCAACATACCGGTCTTGCTATCCGGGCTTATGATGCTTGTCATCGGATTTGTCTGGCTTGCACAAGCGAGGTGTGACAGCCCTTATCTGTTTGCTATATGCCTGCCAATGATTCTTATCGGTTTCGGGCAGGGGCTTGCCATGAGTCCGCTTACGAATCTCGGCATAGAGGGAGTGGACAGCAAAAACACTGGGGCCGCTTCCGGCTTTGTCAATGTAACCCATCAGATAGGCGGAGCCATAGGACTGTCCCTCATGGTGTCAACATCAGAAGGCATTTCCGATTGCGACATGCGTTTTCACCATTGCATGGTCATAGCAGCGATACTTGTTTCATTGGCTCTGGCAATAACCATATTCATTCAAAGTCTCAACGTGACAATCGCAAAAGAAAAAAAAGACAGAATATCCCATTAAAGATCAAGCCATTTTTGAACATCTACAATTTAATTTGTAAGTTTGTCAACGAATAAAAACTTACAGACGAACCATGAGTAACAACATTGACAGAAGAAATTTCTTTAAAAGAATCACAGGAGCCGGAGCTATTTTAGCTGTTTCGCAATTACCGGCAATGGCAGAAGATAATCCTTCAGTATTTCCGAAGCGTGGCCAATATGAGAGATTAGCCTTGGCTTTTGCAACTATTGAAATCGGATTGAAAAAACCGTTTACGGTACTCCACATTTCCGACACTCATTTGACAGCAGCCTACCCGCATGAAAACGAGATCAAACAAAGATTGAAAGAAAGCCGGACCCAATGCTTCGGAGGAAGGCAGGAAGAGGCTTTAAGAGACTCTTTGACTTGGGCCAAAGAACATGCGGATTACATAGTCCACACGGGCGATTTGATTGACTGGCAAAGCGAAGCCAACTTCGATCTGGTACGCAAATATTTTGGCAAAGATATCTGTGGATGCATCGGGAACCATGAATTTTCCATAGATATGGGTATTAGTAAAAATCCCAAACAAGAAAATACAGAAACATACAAAGACTATACAAGGGATTTGCTCCAAAAAGTCTACCCTTTTGACATTTCATTCCAATCTCAGGTAATAAACGGCGTCAACTTCATCACTTTGGATGATGTGTATGGAACGGTGACACCTCACCAGGTGGCTCTTTTCAAAGAAGAAGTGAAGAAGAACATCCCCATCGTGCTTTGCATGCATGTGCCATTCACCACTGATCAAATCTGGAGGGCTTCCCAAAGATTTTGGGAAAACAAGTTCGCTTCAGACATAAATGACGAAAACTATACACCTACGGGTGATTACAAAGCACAAAAAACGGATGCCACCACACGGGATTTTATCGCTTATCTAAAGAAAGAACCTTTACTGAAAGCCATTCTTTCCGGCCATTTGCATGTCACCGTGGAAGAGCAGTTCTCGCCTACTGCCAGGCAATATGTCGTAGGAAGCAATTTCCTGTTCCATGGTCGAGAAGTCCTGTTTGTGTGAAACAAGAAAAAACACATTATCATCTGTGATTTTCCATATTCCACTTTTTATTCTTAACTTTGTGGTAGTAACTCATACTTAAAAACAGTAAAAGACTATGACGACAATCATTTTAATAGCAGTGATCGCGATCCTGGCAATCTGGATCGTTTCTTTGTATAACTCGTTAGTGAAATTGCGCAACAACCGCGAGAACGCATTTGCCGACATCGACGTGCAGCTCAAGCAACGCCACGACCTTATCCCACAGTTGGTCGAAACGGTCAAAGGCTATGCCTCACACGAGAAAGAGACATTGGAACGCGTCATCAACGCCCGTAACGGGGCGATCAGTGCCAAAACGATCGACGATAAGATCGTGGCCGAAAATGCCCTGACTTCCGCATTGGCCGGATTGAAGATCACGCTCGAAGCCTATCCGGACCTGAAAGCCAACCAGAATTTCTTGCAGTTGCAGGAAGAAATTTCCGACCTTGAGAACAAACTGGCTGCCGTACGCCGTTATTTCAATTCGGCAACGAAAGAGTTGAACAACGCAGTCGAGACATTCCCGTCCAACCTGATCGCCGGCATGTTCGGTTTCAAGAAGGAAATGATGTTTGACCTGGGCGAGCAACGCGCCACACTCGAAGAAGCACCTAAAATCAAGTTCTAAGGATGCAATACGTCGGCATACAAACCCAAAAGAGCAGGAACAATTTCAGGTCCCTGCTCCTGCTCTGCCTCTTTCCCTGCCTGGTGATGGGATTGCTTTTTGCGTTCTGTTACCTGCTCCACCTGTTGGCAATGAACGACGACGGCATGACGAAAGCCGAGCTGCTCAAATATTCCACCGGGATGTTCGTCCATCTGGCGCCATACGTGCTGGGCGGCGTACTCATCTGGTTCATCATCGCCTATTTCGCCAACACAAGCATCATCAACTCGGCAACCGGTTCCGAACCCTTGTCGAGAATGGAAAACAAAAGGGTCTATAACCTGGTGGAAAACCTGTGCATGAGCCAGGGTATGAAAATGCCCAAAATCAATGTCATCAACGACGATTCGCTGAACGCTTTTGCAAGCGGCATCAACGACAAAACATACACCGTCAGCCTCTCGCGCGGAATCATCGACAAGCTGGACGACCAAGAACTGGAAGCGGTCATTGCACACGAACTGTCGCATATCCGCAACAATGACGTACGCCTGATGATCGTTTCGATTGTCTTTGTCGGCATCTTCGCCATGCTCGCACAGATGGCCATGCGCTCCGTCTACTACTCGTCGATGGGAAACAGGAGAGACGAGAAAAACAACACCGCAATCATCATCGTCTTAGTCATGATCGTTGCAGCCATCGGTTATTTCTTCTCCATGCTGATGCGTTTCGCCATCTCGCGCAAACGGGAATACCTGGCCGATGCCGGAGCAGCCGAGATGACCAAGAACCCGCTCGCCCTCGCCAGCGCACTGCGGAAAATATCCGCCGATCCCGACATCGAAGCCGTCAAACGGGAAGACGTAGCCCAGCTTTTCATCCAACATCCAGGCAAACAGGCCAAAAGCGCATTGAGCGGTTTAAGCGGACTTTTCGCCACTCATCCGCCCATTGAAAAACGGATACAAGTGCTCGAACAATTCTAAATTTAATCAAGATTTAATACTTAAAATCATTCCAATCCCGACATTAATTTAATATCTTTGGGGTCGGATAAAATAAGAGTTGGAAATGATACAAAAAGAATTGATTGGCGACCTCAAGCTGAAATGGGACCGCATGCAGCAGGCGATGCAGAAGATAAACGCTGACGGATGCCTGCTCAGCGTGGATGTGAATCTGTATTATACAACCGGACATATCTATAACGGCTATTTCTATCTTCCAGCGGAAGGAGTTCCCCGGTTCTTCGTGAAACGCCCGAACGGTTTGACCGGCGACCACGTGGAATACATCCGCAAACCGGAACAGATGCCCGAACTGTTCGCTTCCCACGGACTGAAAATGCCGGAGAAACTCTTGCTCGAAGCCGACGAACTGACATACAACGACTACGTTCGTCTGCAAAAAATCTTCAATCCGAAAGAGACGGGAAACGCGACTGCCATGATGCGTGAACTGCGCCGGATAAAGACGCCGCACGAGATCGAGATGTTTCGTATCTCGGCCGAACGCCATGCCAAGACATATGCCGAAGTTCCCGAATGTTTCCACCCCGGAATGACAGACCTCGAATTCCAGTATGAAATAGAAAAACGGATGCGCAAGAACGGTTCCATCGGACTGTTCCGTGCTTTTGGAGCCAATATGGATATCTTTATGGGAAGTATCCTGGCAGGGGAAAACGCCGAAGCCCCCTCACCTTTCGACTTTGCCCTGGGCGGTGGCGGCATCGATGCTTCCTGCCCGTTAGGAGCGAACGGGACGGTCCTGAAAGAAGGCACGGCCGTCATGGTGGACATGGCGGGAAACTATACGGCTTATATGACGGACATGACGCGCGTGTTCGCTGTCGGCCGCCTGCCCGAACTCGCTTACCGGGCACATCAGACCGCTCTCCTTATCGAAAGCGAGATCGAGAATATCGCCCGACCGGGAACACCCTGTGCCGAGCTGTATGAAATCGCCGCCAAAATAACCGAAAGCCAAGGACTCGGCGCTTATTTCATGGGGACCAGGCAGCAAGCCAAATTCGTAGGGCACGGCATCGGCCTCCAGATAAACGAGCTTCCGGTACTTACGCCCCGCTCGAAAGACAAGTTGGAGCCGAACATGGTATTCGCACTCGAACCGAAATACGTGATACCGGGGGTCGGCGCCGTCGGCATCGAAAACAGTTTCCTTGTTACGGAAACCGGACTGGAGAAGCTCACGCTCTTCACAGAAGATATCATACAATTA
>ULRN01007358.1_pt1 | contig 29679 bp, 18 predicted proteins | sample 1955461 | NCBI WGS metagenome assembly ULRN01 (sample SAMEA4835683, study PRJEB28245) | human gut metagenome | biome: gut microbiome; material: fecal sample | place: Denmark | collected 2008 | reverse complement strand
AGAGTCCTCCGGAAGAGAAATCCTCCGGAGGATTTTTTTTGGTTGTATGCCCTGCATTAGATTTCTAGAATTTCTAGTTCTTCTAGATTATCTAGAATTTCTTGTGTTTCTAGATTAGCTGGTATCTAGAATGAAAAGCAAAGGAAACTTTCATTCTTCATTAAAAAATTCTTCATTCTTCATTCTTCATTCTTCATTTAATTGCATTATCTTTGCAATAAATATTATTTTTATTATGAAATCACTGAAAGAGTTATATAAAGTCGGAAAAGGTCCTTCAAGCAGCCATACTATGGGACCGCAGAAAGCAGCAAAGATTTTCCTTGAGAAAAACCGTTCTGCTTCTTCTTTTGACGTAGTTCTGTATGGAAGCCTTGCTGCAACCGGCAAAGGTCACATGACGGATGTTGCCATAAGTGAGGTGCTTGAAGAGGTTGCTCCTGTAAATATCATCTGGCGGCCGCAGGTGTTCTTGCCTTATCATCCTAACGGGATGGATTTCAAGGCGTTTGACGCTGACAGGAATGTTGTGGACGAATGGACTGTATACAGCATAGGAGGTGGTGCCCTGTCGGAAGGGAAGGGTGCTGATGACATGTTCAATACTCCAGAAGTGTATGAACTCAACACAATGACTGACGTCAAGAAGTGGTGTGAGCGTACTGGCCGCAATTATTGGGAATATGTGCAGCTTAATGAGGATGAATCCTTATGGGATTACCTTGATGTTGTATGGCAGACGATGAAGCAGTCTGTGTTGCGCGGCATCAAGCATGAGGGACGCTTGCCTGGTCCGTTGAATCTGCCGCGCAAGGCTCCTACTTATTATATAAAGGCTTCCGGCTATAAGCAGTCATTGCAGGCACGTGGACTTGTCTATGCCTATGCTCTTGCCGTGAGCGAGGAGAATGCCTCGGGCGGAACCATTGTTACGGCACCTACGTGTGGGGCGTGTGGCGTGTTGCCTGCGGTCCTGTATCATATTGCCAACGGAAATGAATTTGATGATATCCAGATTCTGCATGCCCTTGCCACAGCTGGTCTTGTGGGAAACATAGTGAAGCAGAATGCCTCCATATCCGGGGCCGATGTGGGATGTCAGGGTGAGGTTGGTGTGGCATGTGCCATGGCGTCTGCCGCTGCATGCCAGTTGTTCGGCGGAAGTCCGTCACAGATAGAATATGCTGCAGAGATGGGACTGGAGCACCATCTTGGCATGACGTGCGATCCTATCTGCGGACTCGTGCAGATTCCTTGCATCGAGCGTAACGCCTTTGCTGCAACGCGTGCCCTTGATGCGAATCTCTATGCATCATTCTCTGACGGGCATCATCGTGTGTCGTTCGACCGTGTGGTGGAAGTTATGAAACGTACAGGCCATGATATTCCTTCGCTTTACAAGGAGACGAGCGAGGGCGGTCTTGCAAGTGGATTTAATGACGGTGCTACGGATGAAGGCGCATAATCTTACAATCGATTATATCAGGGCGGTGCTCATAATATTGGTGATACTTGTGCATATCGTCAATTTCGGGGAGCTGTATCCAGACGTGAAATCTTCCATCCTTGCATTCTTCATGCCGGCATTCCTTATCATAACCGGTTATCTGGTGAATGTGAACAAATCGCTCAGGAGCTTCGCCCTCTATATCCTCAGAATACTGTTGCCGTATGTCATCATGGTAACGGGATTCATGGTATTGTCATTGTATCTGCCTGTCAGGGACGGAGTTGACGAGTTGACGCCTGCTACGGTATACAGGGTTTTGTGTATAACCTCAATCGGGCCGTATTGGTTCCTGAGGGTGATGATGGTATGCGGTGTGCTGTATTATGCGGCTTTCTCTGCTTTGAAGGGGAAGAGCGAGATAACCCAATGTGTAGCTTTTGCCACATTGCTGATTCTTGTTTCAGAATTCACGCCGTTCCTCGGTTTGAAGCCTGCGGCGTATTATTTTACGGGAGTGCTGCTGCGCGTATTCCTGAAGGATATATCAAAGATTCTGAAGGGAAATTTCTGGGCGGTCATCCCGTTCCTCCTCCTGCTTACGAACAAGAGCTTCCAGGACTGGGGCGGCTTGTCGATTTTTGCGTGCTGCTTCTGTTTCTTCCTGTTCACCACATGGCTTTCAGGTTTCTTCCGAGGCGGCTTTGCCAGTCTGATGGGTTATCTGGGACGGAATACATTGCCGATATACATCTTCCATCCGATATTCACGATGATGTCAAAATACATGCTCCCGTTGTTCTCCTTTGACCATACAGGATTGCTGCATACGCTGACAACAATAGTGATGTGCGTGGCAGGAAGTCTGGCTGTGGCTTATGCGATGGACCGGACCCGCTTGTCGTATGTCTTTGCAAAAAAACAGATACTGCGTTAGCATTTATACCGTCGGTACGGAAGAAAACTGACAAAATGAGCGTCCGGCGTGAAAATGTTTGAAAAAATAATAGTATTGTAAATAAATTTATGTATATTTGCCACGAATGAAGACAAACAGGATTGTAAGGGCATGGATATGGCTGCGCCGTATAGGGCATTGCCGGGGCTTCGGAATACAGTCGCCATGGGCATACAGCCTTGTGCGGTATGTGATAAACGAGCATTTTCCGTATTATGCCTATGCAGACCTGGATGCCGGATTTCCCGGAGCAGATGCAGTGAGGCGCAAGACCGGGCGCTTTTTCCTGCGCCTTGCCAATTATGTGCAGCCGGCAACGGTCGTCAGCATCATGTTTGATGATGACGAGGAAAAACACTCCCAGGCGCATTTCAAGGCAGGATGCAGGAGGCTTGAATACATCGCGGTAAGTACGCCGGAGGTGATGGATACCATCCGCTCCCTGCAAGAGGCAGAAGGCCGGAAGATACTCCATGTGAACGCTTCATCGCCCGCCGTTGATGCAGCCACCATCAAGAGGATTGCAGCCACGATGCGTGAAGGCGATTTCATGGTAGTCGACAATCTCAATGCCTCGCCCCGTCTGTGGGACGAAATCCTTGACGGGATGGAGCACACCGTTTCGTTCGACATGTATTACTGCGGACTCATATACGCAGACCCGAAAAGATATAAACAGAATTATATAATAAACTTTTAAATCTCAAGACTATGGCAATAACAAAGGTATATACCAAGACAGGCGACAAGGGAATGACAAGCCTGATTGGTGGAGTGAGAGTGAAGAAGACACATCCGAGAATCGAAGCCTACGGTACCGTGGATGAACTGAGCTCACAGCTCGGTCTGTTGGCATCGTTCATGAAAGACGGTGATGACAAGAACCTCATCATCCGCATCCAGCGCGTGCTGTTCACCATAAGTTCGTATCTTGCCACCGACAAGTCGCAGACGGAGCTTGCCCCATCGTTCACTCTTGCCACTGGCGAAGTGACGATACTCGAAAACGAGATAGACCATCTTCTGGGAAGTCTGCCGCAGCAGACGGCATTCATACTGCCCGGCGGATGCCATGAAGCAGCAATTGCACATGTATGCCGCACGGTGTGCCGCCGTGCAGAGCGACGCATCTTCCTGTTGGCAGAATCATCTGAACTCGACCTTGAAGTTCTCGAGTATATCAACCGTTTATCTGACTATTTGTATGTTCTCGCCCGTAAATTAAACTTTAATAACGGCGTGAGAGAAAAAATATGGAAGAAAAACTTGTAAATAAGAAAAAATATATTATTTTTGCGTCCAATTTTAAGGGCGGAAGTAAGCTGTCAGGCAGAAACCGTCCTATTAATGCAAATCAATAATAATAATTTACTATGTACTGGACACTTGAATTGGCTTCAAAGCTTGAAGATGCGCCATGGCCTGCAACCAAGGATGAATTGATTGACTATGCACAGCGTTCTGGGGCGCCGCTTGAAGTACTTGAGAACTTGCAGGAGATAGAGGATGAGGGTGATGTATACGAGAGTATCGAGGACATCTGGCCCGATTATCCTACGAAGGAAGATTTCCTCTTCAACGAGGACGAATACTAATCGCTCAAAAAGCTACCCGAATAGCTTAAAGCGTTGAATATAAGCGGTATAGGAATTGTATGACAAGATTCCTATACCGCTTTTTCCGTTCTTTTCCGCCAAATAAACCGCTCGAATCAGAAGCGTACTGTCTTTGCAGCCAATACTCACCCGTCAGAGAGTGTCAATGAAATTAAGGGTGATTATTTACCCAAATCTATACTGCAGAGTCTGGTTTGGGTAAATAATCGCTGTAATTTCCTTTTTATTTCAATTTGCCGGTAATCATTTTCGTGTTATCGCTTTACGATGAACTTTGCCGTTGACTTCTTGCCGTTGGCGTTTATCTTGATGATATAGATGCCGTCGGCAAACTGTGTGAGGTTTATCTCCCTTTCGCCATGGAGTCTTGCCATGGTCTGGCCGGTTGCCGAAACAATCTGTGCGTCCGTGTATCCGCCCTTGATTATCAGCTTGCCGGCAGCCATTGCCAGAATGTTTCCGGCGTTGCCGCCGATAGTGGCGTTGTTTACCGAGAGCGGCTCCGATTCGCCGTTCATCGTAATCCAATACTTCTCGCCTGCCTTTTTGTAGAGGGAGTAGTCAAACTCGTTGCCCTCTTCATCGTCGGGGTATTCCTCCTTGTTCCAGTAGATGATGTATCCCATGTCGTCCTCGTTGAGTTCCGGCAGGGTGGCGATCATCTTCAGGGCATTGTCCACGGAGAACATGTTGATGGATATGTCCACGAGTCGGAGGCTGCTGCAGCCTGTGAAGTCCAGTCCGTTCAGCATGTTGTGGTCGAGGGAGACTGCCATCAGTGCAGGACAGTTCTTCACATCCACCGAAGTCAGCTCGTTATACATAGCCGCCAGACTCTCGAGTTCCTCCATTCCTTCCACGTTGAGCGTGGTGAGCTTGTTGTCGCCGCAGCTCAATGTCTGCAGACTCTTGTTCGCAGCCAGGTCAAGCTTGGTCAGCTCGTTAGTGTTGCAGTATAGCTCCACCAGATTCGTACATTTCGACAGGTCGATGGCTTTCAGCTTGTTCTCGTTTACGTTGATTTCCGTGAGCTTCGCATTGTTGCCCAGGTTTATGCTTTCCAGCGAGTTGTCTTTCAGTGCGAGCAGTTCAAGCTGTTCGTTCTTCGAGAGATCGATGGTGGTAAGCCTGTTGCCCGAAGCGCTCAGCTCCTTGAGTCCTGGGAGCATCGTGATGTCCAGGGCCTGAATCTTGTTGGACTTGCAGTAGAGCTTTTCCAGCTTCGTGTTCTGCTCCACGGAGAGGCTGGATATGTTGTTCTTGTCCACCGACAGCGCCTTGAGTCCGGGGAACTTCGCCAGATTAACCGATGTCAGTCCGTTGAATGACACGTTCAGTTCCTCAAGCAGCGGGAGTTCTCCGGTGATGAGATTCGTGATGCTGTTGTTCATCAGATAGACATACTTTGCGCTTGCGAGCGCCGAGATGTCCATCTGTCCGAGCTGGTTCTCCGAGCAGTCGAGCAGCACCAGCTTGTCCGAAGAGCTGCAGTCTACGGCCGACAGCTTGTTGCCCTTGCAGTTGATGGCGAGCAGGTCGCCTTCGATTACCACGAACTGGTTTTCAGCCGTAGTGTTTATGGTGATAGGCGTGAGCTTCGTGATGTCCGTCGATACGGTGTATTCCTGTGGTTCGCCGTCGCCGATGATAACCGACAGTTTGTCTTCCACTCCAGCTACGCTGAATGCCACGGGTGCTCCGGCAGCTCCTGCAACCTTCATCACGAAGCGTGGCTTGGCGTCCACCGGCTCCACGTCGAGAATCCATCCCTTGTCGATGGCCTCCTTCAGGTTGGCACTTTCCACTTCCGGATTGCCTTCCACCTTCAGGTTCTTCTTCCATGACTTCTCGAAATCCAAGACATACAGGTCAGTCACGTTGGGCAGCTTGCTGATGATGGTGTTCATCACGGCCACCGGAATCAGGTTGTTCTGTATGTGGCAGGCATATATCTTAGATGAATTCTCGGGCAGTGTGAGCGACGTCAGCTTGTTTCCGCCGGCCCTCAGTTCCTTCAGTTCGGCGAGGTCGGTCAGGTCGAGCGCCGCCAGCTCATTCGACTGGCAGAGGACTTTCCCCAGCTTCTTCAGTCCGCCGAGGTTAAGGCTTGTCAGTTTGTTGTTATCGATTGACAGAGCCGTCAGGTTTGTCAGCTTCGAGAGGTCGAGGTTCTCGAGCAGGTTGTCGTTGGCAGACACGGCCAGGAGGGAGGGGCAGTTCTCAAACGAGAGCGTTGTCAGCTTGTTCTGTCCTAACGTCACATTCTGCAGCTGCGGCATGTTCTTGAAGTTCAGCTCCGCGAGCTGGTTGCCGATCACGTCAAACTGATACAGGTTTTCCAGTCCGTTGATGTTTACGGCAGTCAGCTGGTTGTTTCTTGCCGTTACCACTGACAGGAGAGGTGACTTCGAGAGGTCCAGCGATGTCAGCTTGTTGTCGTTCAGTGTCAGGTTGTTCAGCTTCTGTCCTTCGGGAGCGAATGTACCGGTCAGCGCATTGTTGTCGAGCGAAAGTTCGGTGAGGACCCAGCAGTTCGTCAGGTCAACGGATGTCAGCTTGTTGTTCGACATGATGAGCGACGTCAGTTTCCTCGCCTTCGAGAGGTTGATGTCCGTGATTTCATTGTTTGAAGCATCCAGACTCGTCAGCTTCGTTGCCTCCGTGATGTCAAGGCTCTTCAGTGTTCCGCCCGAGCAGTTGAGCGATGTTAGCGCCGTGGCGTCGAGGATTTCCAGCTCAGTGAGCTTCGCTGTGCTGAAGCTGATGCTGCTGATTCCCGTGCCGTAGATTTTGATTTCCTCTTTGTGGCTGCTGCTGTATACGGGGTTCGGGTAGGTATAGCTGCCTGCCGTATAGCGCTTCTTGAATCCGTCTCCCCAGTCCACGTAGAATTCCTCTTCGGGTGAGTTCACGTCGAAGCTCATCAGTGTGCTTGAGGCGATGGCTGTTTTCAGTCGGAATGCCAGCACATCCTTTGATGTCTGCGCAAATGCCGAGGTGATGGCGCAAAGGGCCACCAGACAAAATAGTAAAGTTCTTCTCATGTGAATAGTAATTAAAAGGTTATTGCATCGTCTGCAAATATAGGCAAAAGGCCTGATTGTATCTTTTTATGTTTTCCTCTTTAACATAAAATTAACATAAAAGCAACGGCCATGCTTCTTGTATGGCCGTTCCTCTTGCCATCATGCACGGGAAATGCGCTGTTTTTGTGTCAATGCGGAACTTGCTTTCTCCCCACTTGCCCCTTCCTTCTTCCGGTCTGTGGTGGCATGAGGATATGAAAAAAAGCGATATGGGTGTCCTCTCCCGGAGGGAAAGGCCCATATCGCTCCCTTTATGTAATATGCGACATTATGTATTCAATCATCATCATCATCGTCATCATCGTCATCATCGTGCTTCCAATGCTTGTGGTGCTTCCGATGCTTGTCGTGCTTATGATGTTTGTAATACTTCCAGTCCTTGTCATGCTTATGATGCTTGTAGTGCTTGTCATGCTTGTGGTGTTTGTAGCACTTGTTGTCATAGTGCGGACGGTGATGACAGTTGTGCTTCGGGTACTTCACGTATATATTATGTACGTAAGCCCTGTCGCGCCATCCTATCGGGCGGTAGAAGTAATACGACTCGCAGAACCTCTTCCATTGTCTGGGCGAGAGGATTCGCCTGAGCTGGCTGTTTCGGTGTTTCCATCCGTAGGCATCTATGTCGCGGTAGTTGTTTATGCCGTTCAGATACGACAGGTTGATGTTCAGGATACTGTTGCGCTGTGCCTTGTTCAGTCCCAGTTCCACGATCATCTGGTCTGTGATGAAGCTGGCTTCAGCCCGGATGTTTGTCAGTTTCTGTGCGCTAGCTGTCGTGATCATCACGATTGCCGCTACGATTGCAGTTAGTGTACGTTTCATAATCCAGATCTTTTTTATGGTTATTACTTATTTTCTGTTGCAAAGATAATGAGTCTCTTTTTTTTCCGCAAGGGGGAAACCATAAACCTGTATATGGTTTTCCCTATTGTGTATCGGGAAATGGCGAAAGTATTATAAATAACGTGCGTATATACGTTACAAAGGGGTGGGCTGAATCGTCATAATATAGACAAGTAGACGGGTAAACGAGGGGCTTGATTCCCCGGTGTCTGCTTCATTGTGAATCAAACGAACAAAGAAAAAATGAAGAAACTGATTATATCGCTCATCGCCCTCATCATGGCGACAGCAATGCCGGCGACTGCCGGTGACATATATGTGGCAGCCGGTGGCAACGACAATGCCGACGGTATGCAGTCACACCCGCTCCTCACGCCCCAAGCCGCCCTGAAGATGGCGCGCGAATGGCGTAGACTGCACAAGAAGGAAATCGTGGGCGGCATCACAATCCATCTGCAGGGCGGCGTGTACAGACTCGCGAAGCCCCTGTTTGTGAGGCCGGAGGATTCCGGAACGAAGGATTCGCCCACCATCATCATTGGCGACAATGGGGCAACCCCCACCGTAATCAGCGGCGGCGTCACGCTTGACGGATGGCGCAGAGGATGCACCGACAGCCGTCTGCCCGAACAGCTGAGGCAGAAGGTCTGGGTGGCCGACGCACCTATGCAGGGCAACAGGATTGTGTATTGCCGGCAGCTGTGGGTGAACGGCAGCAAGGCGGTGAGGGCGCAGCAGGGGAAGTCGGGCGAGATGACGCGCATGACGGACTTCAACATCGAGCGCCGCACCATCACCATTCCCACGCCCAAAGAGGATCTGACGGGAGCTGGCGAACTGGAGATGACCGTGCACCAGCGCTGGGCGATAGCCATACTCAGAGTGAAGGAGATGCGGAATCTGGGCAACGGCACGACAGAAGTGTCGTTCCACGAGCCGGAGAGCGAACTCGAGTTCGCACACCCGTGGCCGCAGCCCGTCATCAACGGCGAGAAGGGCAGTTCGTCATTCTTCCTCTCCAACGCCCCGCAGCTGCTCGATGAGCCGGGTGAGTGGTATCAGGACTACCCCTCGGGCAGGATATATTATCTGCCGCGTGAGGGGGAGGATATGGGCAGCGTGGATGCCGTGGTGCCGGTATTGGAGAACCTATTGACCGTGGACGGCACGAGAGAGCGCTCGGTACATGATTTGGAATTCCGCAACGTGACTTTTGCCCATTCGGCATGGACGCGGCCGCTCCACGAGGGCCACGTCGCATTGCAGGGCGGATTCCGCATGCTCGATGCCTACAAACTCCCCGAACCGGGACTGCCGGAGAAGGCTTCGCTCGAAAACCAGGCGTGGATAGCGCGCCCCGAGGCGGCGATAAGCATCCGCCACGCCGAGGGAATAGACTTCACGGGCTGTCGCTTCAGCCATCTCGCCGCCACGGCACTCGACTATGAAACCGCCGTAAGCCGTTCAACCATCAGCGGAAGCCGCTTTACGGATATCGGCGGCAACGCCATGCTCATAGGACATTTCCCGGATGGAGGCTTCGAGACCCATGTGCCATACAAGCCGGCAGTAGTAGGAGACCTGTGCGACAACATCACAATTTCAGACAATGAGGTCTGCGACGCCACCAATGAAGACTGGGGCTGCGTGGGAATAGGAGCCGGCTATGTCAGCAATATCAACATCAGCAACAACGAAGTACACCATGTCAACTACTCCGGCATCTGCGTAGGGTGGGGGTGGACACCACGGGAAAGCGGGATGTGCAACAACCGGATAATAGCAAACTACGTTCATGACTTTGGCAGACAGCTTTATGATGTGGGCGGAATATACACCCTGTCGTATCAGCCAAATTCCGAGATAAAATATAATAGGATAGAAGATCTCTGTGAGGCACCGTACGCCACAAACGAGAGAGCCTTCTATATATACTTCGATGAGGCGACCGACGGATACACCGTTACCGACAACTGGTGTCCGAAGGAGCTCTTCGGCTACAACCAGCCCGGACCAAAGATGGTCATCAAGGGCAACGGACCGAAGGTGGACAGGAGGATAAAAGAAAAAGCAGGACTGAAAAAACAAGAAAACAAAAAATAATACACGATGAAACCAACAAACTACCATCTCTTCGACTTCATGGATTTTGACCCAGAGCTGAAGAAGAACGAATCTTTGTGGAAGGCGTACAAGCCGACTGCCTTAGTGGAGAAAGACGGAGATATCCTTGTCACCGTGCCTTTCCAGAAGCAGGTGTTGGCAAACGATATGGCTCCCGACACCAATGTGGCGCAAGAAACACATACGTTGATAATCAGACAGTATGAACCGGGAATAATCCGACTGTTCATGGGCTTTGACGGCGAGCAGCCTTCCGACACGTCGGAGATGCTGCAGATGAGCGCAAGAGTAAAGCGCTCACCGTTGCATGCCGAGCTGAAAGACGACCAGTGGGTTATAACTGACAACGGCGGCGTGTGCCGTGCCGTAATAAACATGCAGCAGCCGGTGCTCGACAGATGGAGCGAGCTGTTGCCGGACCCGCAGGAGACACTTGACCTGCGTCTCTTCCCGGATGGCAAGCATGAGGTAAGACTTGCTGCCTACGACCATTTCTCGCCACCACGCTATGATGCGCTGCCGTTGGGCTACTGCAAGACGGAGGGCAAGAACGACCGTGCCACACTATCGTTCGAATGCAAGCTGAACGAGTGTTTCGCCGGTACGGGTGAACGCTTCGAGAAGATGGACCTGAGCGGACAGACCTTCTTCCTGAAGAACCAGGACGGACAGGGAGTGAACAACCGCCGCACGTACAAGAACATACCGTTCTATCTGTCAAGCCGTATGTATGGTGTGTTCTATCATACCACAGCTCACAGCAAGCTGTCGTTAGCCGGCGTATCAACGCGCTCCGTTGAGTTCATGAGCGACCAGGCACTCATCGATGCCTTCATCATAGGCGGCGACACGGTGGAAGAGATACTCCGTGGCTACCGCGACCTCACAGGCTATCCGTCGATGCCGCCGCTGTGGAGCTTCGGCATATGGATGAGCCGTATGACATATTTCAGTGCCGACGAAGTGAACGCCATCTGCGACCGTCTGCGCAAGGAGCATTATCCGTGCGACGTTATCCATCTCGACACGGGATGGTTCAAGACCGACTGGCTCTGCGAATGGAAGTTCAACGAGGAGCGCTTCCCCGACCCGAAGAAGTTCGTGCAGGACTTGCTCAAGAAGGGCTTCAAGGTGTCGTTGTGGCAACTGCCCTATATAGCAGAGGATGCAGAGCAGATAGACGAGGCACGCAAGAACAACTATATATGCAAGCTCACAAAGCAGCAGGATTCCGAAGGCTCCAACTTCTCCGCCCTCGACTATGCCGGAACCATTGACTTCACGAGCGAGAAAGCCACGGAGTGGTATAAGGGCTTGCTGAAGAGACTGCTCGACATGGGAGTGAAGTGTATAAAGACCGACTTCGGCGAGAATATCCACATGGATGCAACATATGAGAATATGTCGCCGGAACTTCTCAACAACCTCTATGCCTTGCTCTATCAGAAGGCGGCATACGAGATAACAAAAGACGTGACTGGCGACGGTATCGTGTGGGCACGTGCCGCATGGGCTGGTTGCCAGCGTTATCCTCTGCACTGGGGAGGCGACTCTTGCAGCTCGTGGGATGGACTTGCCGGTTCGCTGCGTGGCGGACTGCATTTCGGACTCTCCGGCTTTGCCTTCTGGAGCCACGACGTGCCGGGATTCCATACTTTGCCTAACTTCATGAATTCCGTGGTACAGGATGATGTGTATATGCGCTGGACGCAGTTCGGTGTGTTCTCCTCACATATCCGCTATCATGGCACCAACAAGCGTGAGCCTTGGTATTATCCGAACATCGCTCCGATGGTGAAGCGCTGGTGGAAGCTGCGCTATAAGCTTATACCTTATATATTAAGAGAGAGCGAGAAGGCAACACACAGCGGATCAACCATCGTGCAGGCACTTATCTTCCACCATCCGGAAGACAACAACTGCTGGCACATCGACGATGAGTATTACTTCGGCGATGACTTCCTTGTGGCTCCGGTGATGAGCAGCGACAACTGTCGCGACATCTATCTGCCGGAAGGAGAATGGGTAGAGTTCTTCACCGGCGACCGCTTCTCGGTAAGCGACGGCGGCAAATGGCTGAAGGACATAGAGACACCGCTCGACCGTATGCCGGTGTTTGTGCGCAAGGGTGCCGTAATCCCCGTTTATCCGGAGGATGTAGACAGCACCGACGACATGGACATGAGCAAGGTGGAGAATCTCATAATAGACGAGGAGTTTAAGGGATTTGAGATTTGAGTGAGGAGTTTGGAGTGAGGAGTTTGGAGTGAGGAGTTTGGAGTTTGGAGTGAGGAGTGGTATTTCTCATATAGGTCACATTCCTTCTATTTCTCCTGTCAGTTCTGTCCTATTCCTCCCATCAACTTTCCCAAGAAAAATATAAATCATAACAATTATGTGGAAACCCAATTTAGAAGAAACAAAGAAACATTATATAGACTGGTGGAACCATAAAGGCATAGTGCTCAATATGTGGGAGCACTTCCAGGAGGGTGTGAAACCCCATGCCGACGTGCCGATGCCACCGGCTCCGAAATCGCTCGACCAGAAATGGTTCGACCCGGAATGGCGTGCCGAATATCTCGACTGGTACGTGGCACACAGTTCCATGAAGGCTGACATGCTGCCGGTTGCCAACACGCAGCTTGGTCCCGGTTCGCTTGCTGCAATACTCGGCGGCGTGTTCGAAGGTGGAGAGGATACCATCTGGATTCATCCGAACCCTAACTATACCGACGACATAAAGTTCGACATCAACGACCCGGCAAACAAGAACTGGCAGTTGCACAAGGACTTGCTGCGTGTCTGCAAGAAGAAAGCTGCCGGCAACTACTATGTGGGCATGCCCGACCTGATGGAAGGCATGGATGTGCTCGCGGCAATGAAAGGCACCGATAAGGTGCTGCTCGATACCGTGATGCAGCCGGAAGTGCTGGAGCGACAGATGCAGCAGATAAACGATATCTATTTCAAAGTGTTCGACGAACTGTACGACATCATCCGTGAGGGCGACGAAATGGCGTTCTGCTATTTCTCTTCATGGGCACCGGGAAAGATGACAAAGCTGCAGAGCGACATCTCTACAATGATCAGCGTGGAGGATTACCGTCGCTTCGTGCAGCCGTTTATCCGTGAGCAGTGTCAGAAGATAGACTATACCCTATATCATCTCGACGGCGTGGGGGCAATGCACCATCTGCCCGCTTTGCTTGAGATTGAAGAACTGAACGCTATACAGTGGACACCGGGAGTCGGCGAACCGCAGGGCGGCTCACCGAAATGGTATGACCTCTACAAGAAGATTCTTGCAGGAGGAAAAAGCATCATGGCTTGCTGGGTTACACTCGACGAGCTGCGTCCGTTGCTCGACAACATCGGTGGTAACGGCGTGCATCTGGAGATGGATTTCCACAACGAAGACGAGGTGGAGAAGGCTATGCGCATAGTAGAGGAATACCAGGAGAGTGCCGACGAGCCGAAAGAGGACAACACTATCCGTATCAACAAGACCATGACACCCGACGAGGAAGTGATGGCTATCATCGACAAGATAGAAAGCGAGGATGCCAATGCCGCTTCTGGCGCTGACGACAAGATGAAAGCCCTGCCTCTCAAGGCTACAACTCTTGGCAGACCGTCGATGGATGCCGTGGCAAAGGAAAGGATATTCGTTCTCGATGGTGCTACAGGAACCACCATCCAGCAGTATAAGCTCACCGAAGAGGAGTTCCGCGGAGAGAGATTCAAAGACTTTGACGGGGAGGTTCGTGGGGCAAATGACCTGCTTGCACTTACTTATCCGGAGGTCGTGACAAGTATGTACCGCCGCTTCCTTGAGGCTGGTTCAGACCTCATCACCACAAATACGTTCAATGCACAGCGCATCTCGCTTGCCGACAAGCATCTGCAGGACTATGCAAGGGAGATAAACCTTGAGGCTGCCCGACTGGCAAGGAAGGAGGCTGATGCCTATACACTGATGAATCCGCGTAAGCCTCGTTATGTGCTTGGTGGCGTCGGTCCTACAAGCAAGACCCTTTCTGTCGGGGAAAGTGCGGAGTTCAACGAGAAGATTCTTCATGATGCCTACTATGAGCAGATTGAGGCTTTGATAGATGGTGGCGTGGATGCCGTGCTTATAGAGACAATATTCGACATAGAGAATGCTAAGGTTGCCTTGCGGTGCTGTAAGGAAGTGATGCTGAAGAAAGGCTTCCGCCTGCCTATAATGATGAGCTTCACTGTGGCAAGCGAGGATGGACACAACATGCTCGGACAGTCGGTAGTGGACTTTGTCAAGAGTCTTAATGACGACAGCGTGTTCTCCGTAGGACTGAACTGCTCGCTCAATGCCGCCAAGATGGCACCTATCATCCAGCGTATGGCTGCCGAGACCGACTATTATATAAGTATGTTCCCGAATGCGGGATTGCCGGACGAACACGGTCACTACCTCGACACGCCAAAGATGATGCAGGCCGAGGTATGGCCAATCGTTGAGGCTCATCTGCTGAACGTTGTCGGTGGATGCTGCGGTACTGACGATCTGCATATCCGTGAGATAGCAAAGCTCGTGCAGCCGATAGAAGGATTATTCATTACTCCTCACTATCCTGGTGAGGGGGGAACGGTAAGAGTTGGCGATGGTGATGCTTCTGGCAATTCTGGCATTTCTAGTAATTCTAGTAATTCTAGTATTTCTAGAATGTCTAGTATTTCTATAATGTCTAGTATTTCCAGCCCTTCTACCTCCCCCAAGGAGAAATGCTCCTGCGGCATCGACCACGATGCCGCCCCTGCAACTCCAGCCGCTCCTGTAGCCACATCCAAGCCGGAGGGCAATGCCGCAGAGGAAGTCTTTGAAGCCATCCTTGCCGGAAAGGGCGACAAGGCTGCCGACGCCACCAAGCGTGCTCTTGATGAAGGTGTGGCTCCACAGGACATCATCAACGGACAGATGATACGTGCCATGAGCCAGGTGGGACAGAACTTCCAGGACGGTAAGGCTTTCGTGCCGCAGCTGCTGATGGCAGGACGTGCCATGAAGGCGGCTCTTGAGATACTGAAACCGCTGCTTGCCGGACAGGCTTCCACAACGCTGGGACGTATCGTTATAGGAACGGTAAAGGGCGACCTGCACGACATCGGCAAGAATCTCGTTGCCTCCATGCTTGAAGGCTGCGGCTTCGAGGTGAAGAATATCGGTATCGATGTGCCGAGCGACAAGTTCGTTGAGGCTGTAAAAGACTATAATGCCGACATCCTCTGCATGAGTGCGCTGCTTACAACCACCATGACATATATGAAAGATGTTATCCAGGCTCTTGAAGATGCCGGAATACGCCAGAACGTGAAAGTGATGGTTGGCGGTGCTCCCGTAACACAAAACTTCGCTGACGAAATCGGTGCCGACGGCTATAGCGACAACGCAAACTCTGCCGTTGCCGTAGCCAAGGAACTGATGGGAAAATAAGACGGATACAAATAGGAAATAAAACGAATAAAACAATAAGACCCACCCTTGCCATCCCTGATGGGAGCCGGGTGGGTTTAAAACTACAAAACCTATGAATACTCAAAATCTTGATGCACTTGATTGGATAATCCTTGTCGCTTACTTTGTGGTGCTCATTGCCATTGGCATGTGGGCAAGTTCAAAGGCAAAGAAAAACGGCAATATGTTTCTTGCCAGCCGTTCTCTGCGTTGGCATCATATCGGTTTCTCAATGTGGGGGACAAATGTCGGACCGTCGATGCTTATCGCTTCGGCAAGTGCCGGCTTCTCTTGCGGTGTGGTATCGGGCAACTATGCCTGGTATGCCTTTGTGTTCATCGCCCTGCTTGCCTTTGTGTTCGCACCGCGCTATCTTGGCACAGGAATTTCCACGCTTCCGGAGTTTATGGGACTGCGCTTCGGCGACTCCACACGTAATATCCTTGCGTGGTATACCATCGTAACGATACTCATCTCATGGCTTGCGCTGACGCTTTTTGCCGGCGGCATCATCATCCGGCAGGTGTTCGGCATGCCGATGTGGCTGTCGGCATTGCTGCTGCTTGCCATATCTGCATTCTTCACTATGCTCGGCGGACTGAAGGCTGTTGCCTACACCAATGTCTATCAGATGGTGTTGCTCATCCTCGTGTCGGCAACGCTCACCGTAGTCGGAATATGGAAGCTTGGCGGCGAATCCTTCTCGCAGGGTGTGTCGATACTCGCAAACCCGGACATCGTGCCGTCAAACTACTGGAACCTGTTCCAGCCCAACAGCGACCCAGGCTATCCTTGGCTGCCTATCATCCTTGGCTATCCTGTCATGGGAGTATGGTTCTGGTGTACCGACCAGTCGATGGTGCAGCCGGTGCTTGCCGCAAGAAGTCTCAGCGAGGGACAGAAAGGCGCTAACTTCACAGGCTGGCTGAAGATACTCGATGTGGCAATCTATATCCTTCCCGGTGTGGTTTGCTTCGCTATGGTCAAGACTGGGTTCTTCGGCAACGTGCAGGTGAATGCCGATGATGCCTATCTGAAGCTCGTTTATGAACTGTTCCCTGCCGGTATGGTAGGATTGGTGCTTGCCGTGCTTACAGCGGCTCTGATAAGCACTATCGGCTCTGCCCTGAATGCCTTGAGCACGGTGTTCACCATGGATATATATGTGAAGAACATCCGTCCGAAGGCTACACAGGATGAGATTCGCAAGACGGGACGCATAGTGACGGTGCTTGGAGCATTGGTTTCCATCGTAATAACGGTTGCCGTAGACGGTATAAAAGGCATGGATCTCTTCAATGTGTTCCAGTCTGTGCTCAGCTTCATCGCTCCGCCGATGGCGGCAGTATTCCTTATGGGTGTATTCTTCAAGCGTTGCACCACGCTTGCCGCCAACCTGACGCTCACTTTCGGTACCGTGTTCAGCATCGGTACGGGCATCCTCTACCTCTGGGTGATACCGGGCTTTGCTGAGTCTGTGCATTTCATGCTCCTCTCGTTCTACATCTTCGTGGCGCTGATAGTGATGATGTTCTTCGTGAGCATCTACGACAAGAAGGCAAACGAGAAACATGTCATCGTGGCTGTCAACGAGAAACCGGGCAAGGGTGTCATCATTGCGTGGGCTGCGCTTGCTGTGGTTATGATTGCCCTCTACGTGTTCTTCAACGGCAACTGATAAGACAGATAACCTGATGACCGATTGGGGATAATGGTAAAGAAAACAAATCGGATAAAGAAAAAAGAATGTTGGTTTCATGGTGGTTGTGTCAACCGTCATAAAACCAACATTCTTTTTAGGTCTATATATAATAAGGTGGAAAACCACTATTCATCCACCAGCACAACGGTAACTCCGCGTGCAGCCTGTGCTCCCATGACAAGAGCCTGCTCTATGTCGGCAGTCTTCGATGGTCCGCTGATGAACGTGCCGAAGTTGTACCGGTCATCCATCCCGATGCGGTCATAGGCATCGTGCATGTTGTTGACGATGTTCTTCCTGTCGAGCACTATTACAAGATACTCGGAGATGAAAAGCAATGCTTTCTCCTTCATCGTCTGCGGAATCCATATACAGCCGTTCTCGGCAACTCCCACCGTGCCTTGCACAATGGCTACATCGGTGCCGTTCAGGTCGTTTGCCTCTGCCACGGTATCCGGATTACGAAGTTCTAAGGCTGTGGAATCATTGCCGGCTTTCAGTCCCTCCAGCGTTATTCCCTTTAGATTAGAGCAGAACACCTTAGCGTCAGGATAGGCTCTGCGCACCAGTTCGTTGAGGTCGGCATCCTTCCGGACATCGTTGATGACATGACCGCCTACCGTCTCGGTCATCCTGACGAACTGTCCAAAGGTGTCTTCGTATTCGATGCCTTTTATCTCCTCCTTTGGCATATCGTATTGAAAGTGCGTGTTCTGGCGCAACTTATTCAAAAATTCTTCTTTCTTCATACTTTCTTTCAAATGAATCCTTCTTTTACTTCACCTTGCCTTCCTTCCACAGTTCATGGAATGATTTCTTGGCGAATTCAGGCATGGCATGGCCGATGCCCCATGCGTTGATATTACCGAAATGGGTGCAGCAGTCGGGCACGTAGTTGGCAAGCGGAGCGAATTTGAGTGCCGTGGTGTAGAGGGCAGGACGGTCGAACAGATACTCCATGCCTGCCGACATTATTTTCTTTATAGGGTCGGCTTTTCCCAATTTCTCCAGACTCTGTCGCCATACATATATCTGAGACCCCGGACCTACTTTTGACGGACACACATTGTCGCAAGACAGACAAAGGGTGCATGCCGACACATTATCGCTGTATTTCTTCGGGTCGCGGATCATGCCGAGGTTCACTCCCACGGGACCCGGAATGAAATACGTATAGCTGTAGCCTCCCGAGCGGCGGTATACGGGACAGGTGTTCATGCAGGCTCCACACCGCATGCACTTCAGCGTCTGCCAATGGTCGCTGTCGGCGAGCATGTCGCTCCTGCCGTTGTCCACGAGCACCACGTGCATCTCTGCTCCGGGACGTGCCTGGCGGAAATGGGATGTGAAGGCTGTGGTGGGCTGTCCTGTGGCGCTGCGGCAAAGCAAGCGCTGGAAGACGGCAAGCGACTTGTAGTCGGGCACCAGTTTCTCGATGCCCATAGCCACGATATGCAGCTTGGGCATAGAGGTGGTCATGTCGGCATTGCCCTCGTTCGTGCATACCACACAGTCGCCGGTGGCTGCTACACCGAAGTTACATCCCGTCATGCCGGCTCCAGCCTGCATGAACTGGTCGCGCAGATGCAAACGGGCGCAACGGGTGAGATATGTAGGGTCGTAGTTTCCTTTTTCTTTCGATATTCCTTTCTCCTCAAACATTCTGCCCACTTCCTCCCGTTTGAGATGGATGGCAGGCATCACGATATGGCTCGGCTTCTGATGCAGGAGCTGGATGATGCGTTCACCAAGGTCGGTCTCCACCACATCGATGCCGTGCTGCTCCAGATAGGGGTTCATCTCGCACTCTTCGGTGAGCATTGACTTCGACTTCACCATCTTCTTCACACCGTGGCTCTGCAGAATGGAAAGCACCGTCTCGTTGAACTCCGCGGCATCCTTTGCCCAATGCACCTTCACTCCGCGGCTCTCCAGACAGTCGGAAAACTGCTCGAGATAGTCTGCCAGATGGGTGATGGTGTGCTTCTTTATTTGCGAAGCCTGTTCGCGCAGGTCTTCCCATTCCGGCAGTTCCTGTGACATCTTGTCGCGCTTCTCTCTTACCGACCAGAAGGTAGCGTCGTGCCAGCTGGTCTTCTCTGCATCCGCAATAAAGCGGGCGGCTCTCTTTGAATGTTCTGTGCTCATAATCCTGCGGCTAAAATCTGGACAACGTGGATGAATTTGATAGGCATCTTCTCTTTCTTGGCGATGCCGGCCATGTGCATGAGGCATGAGGAGTCGGGCCCCGTCACGTATTCCGCCCCGGTGGCGATGTGCCTCTTTATCTTGTCCTCTCCCATACGGGTGGAAACGTCAGGCTCCTCGATGGAGAACATACCGCCGAAGCCGCAGCACTCGTCCTTTCGCTCCGGCTCATGGATGGTGATGCCGTCGACGAGCTGCAGCAGGTCGATAATCTTGTTGAATGGCTTGACGTTGCATTCCGAGGGCGACGACAGGTTCAGTTCTCTCACTCCGTGGCAGCTGTTATGCACACTCACGGGGTGTGGAAACTTTCCCGGCACTTCCTTCACCTTCAGCACGTCGTGGAGGAACTCCACTATATCCATAATTTTCCTGGAGGAGACACACTCGTGCTTGCCCTTCAGAATCTTGGGATAATACACTTTCACGTATGCAGCGCATGAGGCGGACGGAGCCACGATGTAGTCGTAGTCCTTGAACAGTTCGTCGAAACTCTCTATTACCTTCATCGACTTATCCTGGAATCCGGCATTTGCCATCGGCTGTCCGCAGCAAGTCTGTCGTTCTGGATAACCCACGTCAAGCCCGTAGTGCTTAAGCAGCTTGTAAGTGGCAACACCTGCCTCTGGGTAGAGTGCGTCCACATAGCAGGGTACAAATAATCCTATTTTCATAGTAGTATTATAAATCTTATCCGAATACGGAATTCTTTTAAATGATAATCTTTCCTTTCTGGAGTTCTGCACTCCGCTGATTTATAATACTTTAGTGGCGTCTGTGCCATTAAGTTTCAGTCAACGTATGCACGACTCTTATACAAAATTCTATAAAATACTTGAGATACACAAGCATTTTCTTTGAAATGTTATATGCATACATTGAAAAAACCAGAAACGGTAATGGTTCTTTCATGTCAAGGGGACTGATTCTGGATTTGTTGAAAGGGAACCGTATGTACGGTGTGTGAGAGGCCGGTGAACACGAAAATAGGAGATAAACACCTATGATTAGTGTTTACCTCCTACTCGATAAGCTATAAGTCTGACAATTCAGGATGCTACATCAAGGCATACTCAAAAGCCATTTTTTTTCAAACTTACCTTCCTTTATGATCTTGCTGCCATACACACATAGAATGTCTTCTATCTCCATGGCTGAGAAATGTGGCAGACAAGCAGAAAACAGTTTGGCTTCAATTCTGTTCTTGTTATCCGGTTTGCCAACCAAAACTTCTGCTGCCTTTGACAGATTATCGTGAGTGTATACATATTTGCAAGGCAGCACCTTGGGATAAAGATTGCAGCCTATGGCAAGACTGATGTCATACAGCGACAGCAATCCTATTCCTTTTATGTCACTCAAGGAATTTTGCTTACCGTTAAATAGTTTACAAACCCAATCGTAAAGCTCTTCAAAATCCTTTGGCTGCTTTAGCTTTGGCAATTCTTCTCTGATTATGTCAACAGCTTTCATAAAACCGTCCCGATAACTTTCAATTGCAAGTGCTTGGGAAAAATGACTACTGTAATCATGCTTCGTTTCCTCGGAGAAATCGTTGTTCAACTTTGGACCAATAGCACAATATACAATCTCGTCGGGATACCATAACGAACTGAGTCTTTGCCTACGTTTGATGGTATGCTCCAGAAAAGTTTCTGATATTTCTGTCATAGCGTTATTCGTTTTACACATTTAAGACTTAAATTAGCATACTTTATTCGTTGTTGTCATCTTCGTCGTCAGTATCCCAGTTCTCGTCCCATACGGCATCCATTATATGACGTTTGGCACGGGCACCGCTGGCACCCCCTGTTCCGGGATTATTAAGATTTCCATTCTGTCCACTGTCATTTATTGAGCCACTCATGATGGCTGACGTTTCCGCTTCTAAGGACAAAATGCTTGGCTTTATATATTTCTTCATGTTTATTTATCCTTTCTTATTTAATGATATATTTTCTTCCGTTTACTACATATACCCCCTTCTGCAGAGCCTTCATGTCATTGCCGACATACTGTCCGCAGAGGTTATACACCTTTCCTGTCATGACTTTTCCATTCGCCAGACCATTGATATACGTCGTCTCGCCATCAATGCTGATGCCCATCTTTGCACCGGATTCAGCAGAAGGAGCGATGAAGTAGCCACGAAGGGCCTTCATTGTCTTGTCAGTCTCCATCGGAATATAGAACTTGTTTTCTGCACCGAGGAATAGATTCGTGCCGTCAGTTGCAAGTTCATGCTTGCTATGGACTCCGACAAATTCATAACCATTGGCACCATCTACTATGCCGTCACTTTTTGAAATAATAGTGACATCTTCAAAAACCGGATTCTCTATGTTTGAGGTCGGCTTGACCAGATAAGCATGCATAGCTTTCAGTGATGCAGTTGGCTCAAAGTTCATAACAGAACCTGTCATTGATTTATACTTACGAATTTCAGCATCCTTCAAAGGCGTTGTAGAAACATCATCAATGTCAAACGGCAGACAAAGAGTATACCAGCCTCCATCTGCTATCATGGTGCGAGCCACATTTACATTCACCTTTTTATTCTCGTTTTCGCGGATTGTGATGTTGTTGTCGTCCTCATTTAAAGATACTGAAGGAGCCTTGACTTCCACAGAAAATAATATTGGAGAAAACTTATAAGTCCGGGCATAAATATCAGTGAAGACAATATTATCCAATTTCACACTCTGTTTGCCCGACACCTCCTTATCCGCATTTATCCAGAAGTTCCAGATGGAGCCGTCATTTTCATTAAACTGCTTGTTGTTAGAAGAGAAGAGCAATATACGCACTCTTCCGTCACCATAGTCCTTGCCTTTCAATAGGTGCGTTTTGCTCCATCGTTCAGTCTTCTGACTCTTGTCCAAATCCAAAGACAAGCCGGTTGGCAATATCACATCAAACTGACATGCCGTCATCTGACTGTCATTGAGAAGGTTCAAAGAGAATAAGCCTCCTTCGCCAGGTCCTATCTCACCGTCAGCGACGGAAATTGTATTTTGCTCCTTGATACCAACAAGCATTTGGGAATCCGCCAGCTTCACATCCTGGTTGCTCTTGTCAGCCAGGATTTTGTTTTTGAGTTGTATGTATCCTCCTGTAAAGCTTTCTGATGCCTTGACCTGCACTTTAAGCAAAGTTCCTTTTCCAGGCTCAAGATCAGCACTCTCAAAAGAATAGCCTATCACTCGGATTGTACCATCACTGATTTCATTGGAACTAACTGCAAAGGCAGAGGCTCTGTCTGTAAGTGAGATATTGAAATTACCATCGCCATCCTTCAGCATGGTCAATCCTTCCGGCAGGATGATGTCGGCTTGGAAACCTCTGATGATTTGGTCGTTGTCCAGACAAATGGACAATGTCTTGGTGTCCCCGGGAATGATGTTGAAGGGGGCTGTGTAAAATGCATTCTCAGCCCTCAATGCTGTCGGCAGTGCCAACAGCATGAGAAACATAAGAATAAAAATACTTTTTAATCTTATCATATTTTTATTACTTTATAGTTGTCTTTGTAATGTGTCCATTCATTTTTACAAGATAAACACCATTTTGCAGTTCCAGTCTGACCTCTTCTGAAGCAAGACGGAATGACTTGACGAGAATACCGGATGTTGTATATACATAAACCGGTGTATCTACAGCACCACGGATGATGACACCACCAGGAACGGTTTGCACAGGAGCAGCACCGGCACCAGCAGATGCAATCGAAGTAGTCTCTGCCACGCGCGAGGTCAAACGGTAACCTACAGCCTCTGCGTCAGAAACCATAGCATTCAGTGTCTTGACCTCATTTGCATCCATCGCCTTGTTGAATGACACTGTGAATATGTCATTGCCGTCCAGGAAAAAACTGTTGCTCAGAGAATAGACTACCACTCTCCAAGTGCGTGAATTCAGCTTGGCATACGTCAGCAGGTGGGTCGCAGTGATAGCATCATCCAGCTTGAATGTAACGTCGCTGACGTTTCTTGGCAGCACAATGTCTGTCTGCAGCGCTGTATAGATGCCATTGTTGTCCAGTGCAACGGCGATGGATTTCTGTCCGTTCTGGGTAAGTACAAGACAGTCAGCGGATGGAGCGTCCATGTGCATATTGGTCTTGGCCATGGCTCTGCTGCTCATTGTCTCAAGACTCTGCTGCATGATAATCTCCGTAGTAGCTGATACATCGGAAACGGAAATGCTGCCATCGCCATTCACATCGGCTGCCTCAAGCGAGAACTTGCCTGCCACCTTATTTAATATATAGTTGATGGTATTGACAACATCCACGATGTTCACCTCATCATCGTCATTGGAGTCGCCCTTCAATACCGACAGGACTTTCACCTGACAGGTGCCTTCCACCTGACTGCCATCCTGTGATGTTGCCTTGATTACTGCATCGCCAGGGGCAATAGCCGAAACGATACCTTCTTCTGATACCTTGGCAACATCTTCGTTGGTAGACGACCAGACAATACGTGTATCTGTTGCATTGGCCGGAGCAACTGTAGCCGAGAGCTGTGCCTGATGGTTCTTTCTGATCTCCAAAGACTCTGAACTCAATGCTATCGAAGCGACCTTTGTCGGGTCAACGGTTATTGTACAGGCAGCCTTGGCACCGCCGCCGTCATCGGCGATTGCATGGATTGTTGTTTGTCCAACCGCATGAGCGGTTACCACACCTTCTGCTGATACCGTTGCTACAGCCTCATCATCCGACTTCCAATCCACTTTCTTGTTGATTGCATCGTCCGGACCTACTGTAGCTTCGAGCGTGAGTGTTTCACCTGCCTCTAAGTGGGCGTCTTCCTGGTTCAGGGTGACAGTATTCAGGAATATTCCCTCTGTCATAGCCTTGATGTTACCCCAGTCCTTCCATGTGGCAGACCTTTTGTATCTGCTCACATAGCTTGCCGGCACGAATAAAGTACCGTTAGCCACCACATCCTCTGGGAAGTTTGCCAGTCCCGCAGGAATGGGTGAGGTTGCGTATGACTTTACATACTTTATATTGGTACATCCGTCAAACGAATTCTCGCCTAATGACGAAACATTCTTGCTGAGCGAAATCCATGTCAATCCTGTACAGCCCTGGAATGACTGCTTGCCCACCGACGAAATTTCCCCCTTTACTTCCACATAGGGGAGGGATGTGCAGCCTGCAAAAGACTCTACTCCCAGACCTTCCAAGGTTTCCGGCATTTCAACTCCTTCCAATGCCGTGCAGTTCTGGAATGCTGACGGACCGATAATCCTCAGAGAAGTTCCTAAATCAAGTTTTCTCAAAGATGTACATCCTGAGAAGCTGTTGTCTGCGATACTGGTCATGCTTGCAGGGAGTGCCACGTTGTCAAGAGAAGTACATCCAGAGAATCCATAGTCTGATATCTGACTGAGGGCTTCGCTGAATCTTACAGACTTCAATGACGTACAGCCACGGAAGCCCCACATGTTGATGGAAGTGATATTGTCTGGAATATATAAATTCTCCAGTCCTGTGCAGTATGAGAACATATACTTGTCCACCACCTTCAGATTCTTGCCCAGAGTCAGGTTCTTGAGTTCTGCAATGGAATAGAACGGGGAGTGGGTTGATACATCTGTATTGTAAGACAACCAACGTCCTAAATAGAGAGTTTCCACAGGACAATCACGGAAAAGTCCATGTTCCTCGTTTGAAGAGCCATACGCCATCTCCATCAGATCTGTTCCATCTTCGAACGTTACAGTCTTCAACGCCTTGCAATTCGTGAACATCTGCGTGTCCATCTTTGTCACAACCGTTGGAATTGTGATTGCCTGCAACTTTCCGCACTTTGAGAACAGACCCTCTTTCAGCCAAGCACAGGAGGTGGAAAGTTTTGCACTTTCAAGTTCTGAATCATCCGCAAAGGCGTATGTTCCTATTGTCGTAACAGCATTAGGGATTACGATGCTTCCCAATGTGCTCATTCCGCGGAAAGTCTGGCTGCCGATAGAGGTCAGGCTCTCAGGCAGAGTAAGCGTTTTACAGTTGTTTACTTTATAAAGCAAATTGTTCTTACAATAAGTGACCGTTCCTGCTTGCGAGAATTTCACATCTGTGAGCTTTTGCTGATTGTAAAATGGCGAATACCCTTTTTCTTTAGCAGTCTCATAATCTATGTTTCTTCCCATATAGAGGGAAGTCAGATTGCTGTTTCCAAACAAAGGAAGTGCCTCGGAATATTCCGATTTGTAATCTGTTGATGCGCCATAACCTAATTTCACTGCCGTATTGGCATCTTCAAATGAAACATTCGTGAGATTGACGCATGATGCAAAAGTATAGTTACCAATAGATTCCAATCTGCCGGGGAATGTCAATTCTTTGATCAAATAGCATTTGTTGAAGGTATAATCACCGATTGTCAGGGTCGGCTTATATTGTTCATTCTTATTGAATATCACGCTTTTCAACTTTTCACACCTCGAATAAGCAGAATTACCTAAATAAGAAAGCTGCCCTGGAAATGTTACATTTTCCAAAGACACACAATACCTAAATGCAGATTCGTCGATGATAAGTGTATGATCCGAACTCTCCTCAAAAGTTGTTGAAGCTAATTTGGGGCAATTCGTAAAGGCACAATTATAAATTTTTTGTAAGCCAATAGAGAAAGCCGTAGAAGTCAGCTCATCGCAATACGCAAAAGCATAGTCATAAATATTTTGTAAGCTAGCAGGGAAATCCAAAGAAATCAGCTTGTCACAATTTGCAAAGGCATAACTGTAAATATTTTGTAGTCCAACAGAGGAAAACACAGAAGCTAACTTGTCGCAATTGTCACAAAGATGATTATAAACGAAAGTAACCTTGGGACCTATTTCTACTTCCTCCAGAGTAGTGCTGTTAGCAAAAGGAGCTGAAGCACGGTTCACTTGTTTCCACGTGTTATCAACCAAGTCATATATGCTTGTCCAATCAGAATAATCGTATTTCAAGTCTCGTCCAAGATACAAATATTCTATCGGGCAATCATAGAAATAATCATTTTTTCTGTCTTTATAGCTGCTGCTATTTAAGGCATCTGTCTTTACACTACGGGTGTTTTTAGTATCTATCGTAAGTACACCCTCACCGTCTTCAAATGCCATGACGCTGGTATTGGTACAACCATAGAAACTGTTCTGTCCGATGGAAGTTACTGTTCCCGGAATAGAAAACTCAAGAATACCTCTGTTGTTATAGAATACTCTGTTTCCGATTGTTTCCAAGCCTTCTTGCATAGACACCACAGCAAGGGTATAGTCGTTGTAAAATGCCTCATCGCCAATGGACTTTACCGTAGCTGGCACTCTCATCTCGGAAAGGGCAATGCATTCCTTGAAGGCACGTGCTGGCACTGCAGTCAAGGATTTTCCTAATTTTGCAACTGTTAGTTTGATACATCCTTCAAAAGCACTTTCACCCATTGTCGTGAAACCATCAGGCAAAAGCAAAGCAGTAAATGATTTACAATTAAGAAACGCATTGGCACCGATGGATTTCAGACCCTTGCCAACCGTTACCTCCGTTACGCTGGAGCAATCTTGGAAAGCTCCGGAACCAATAGATGTTATAGCATCCGGGAATGTCAATTTGGTAACATTCTTACAACCATTGAATGCGTTACTGCCGACTACTCGCAAATCCTCTCCAAGGTTCAATGTTGTCAATTTTGAACATTCTTGAAAAGCTGATACTCCGATTTTCTTCACTTTAGGAAGAGTGGTCATAGTTAAAGATGCATTCTTGTAGAACAGGTAGGCTGGTATTTCTGTTACAGCTGGAGAAATGGTTACCTTTGTCAACTTTGGTTGATTATAGAATGCGGAGTAGCCATAGTACGCTGGTCTTTCATCAAAAGTGTAAGAATTTTGGCGCTGATTATAATTTTGATACGAAATATTACGCCCGATATAGACTTCTTCCAAAGGGCAATATGAGAACAAACCTCTACTATCATATTTGGAGCTGGAATCATCATAATAATCTGCTCCTAAGACAAGTCCTTTTACCCCATCTTCAAATCTGACGCTTTTAAGCGCCGTGCAATTATAGAATGGTAAACTGGCTCCATAGTCACTCCTATTATATGTTTCTCCTATTTGTACAACCGAACCAGGAATGCTGATTGACTCCAAAGATTGACAATTGGCGAACGCTTTATTGGAAATTTTCTCAAGACCGTCATTTAAGACCACAGAAGTCAAAGCCGAGCATCCGCTAAATACTCCTTCGTGCAGTTCGCGAGAGCCATTGCCAATCGTAACCTTTTTCAGCTTGGTATATTATTCAAAGCAATATGAGTCTATATATGTCACGCTATTTGGAATAGTGATGGAGGATACGCGGTTTGCACAAAAGGCATACGGGCCGATGAATTTTACGGAGTTTGGTAATGTAAGTGCAGAAATGCGGTTTGCACAAAAGGCATACGAGTTGATGATTTTTACGGAGTTTGGTAATGTAAGTGCAGAAATATTACAACCTTCAAAAGAATATGCCGGTATCTCGACTAACTGTCCTTGAATATCAACATCGCTAAGGGCACCACAATTTCTAAATAAAAATATAGGAATCGCTGTTACGGCAGGAGAAATGGTTACCTTTGCCAACTTTGGTTGATTATAGAAAGCGGAATAGCCATAATACCATGGCTTTTTATTAAAAGTATTACTACTAGAATAATCTTGATACGAAATATTACGCCCGATATAGACTTCTTCCAAAGGACAATATGAGAACAAACCTTTACTACTACTATTAAAGTCGTCTTCAGAATAAAATGCTCCTAATTTAAGTCCTTGTTCTCCATCTTCAAATTTAACGTTTTTAAGTGTCGTACAATTGTAAAATGGCAAATAAGATGGATTTGTGGAACTTATTCCTATTTGTACAACCGTACCAGGAATGCTGATAGACTCCAAATATTTACAATTGGCGAAAGCTCTATTTGCAATCTTAGTCACAGAATAAGTTACGCCATTATATTCTACACTCTCTGGAATCTTGACGTTAGCTGGAAGCGAGGCATAGTTGTCCGTCCCGTAAGTCACCGTTGCAGTACGCGTGGACATATTCAAGTCGTAGTACAACCCGTCAATCAAAGTGCTCGCTTGCAGCAGGGCACATTGTGCGATAAAGCCTATTATCAAAGCTAATCGCATTAGTAAGCATTTACTTTTATTCATAGTCTTATCTTTAATTTGATTATGTTTCGTGTTACTTAATCCTTGTATTTGTTTTATTGTTGCTCGCAAGTCTATTGTGCTCGTTATCTGGATGAATACTATTCTTGGTCACAGCAGATAGCATTCATCAGTCTTCCATTTTTGCCTCTTGAAAATAGCCATACCCTTATATTCACCTACAGATACCCAATAAGGCCATTTATCTTGAATTTAAGGAGTGCCACATAACAAAAAAACGCGGGTATCCACTTCTGCTCGCCCGCTTGTTGAGGTCCTAGGAAAACCTTTAGAGTTGAACGAGACAGAGTTTATACCCACGCCGATATAGAAACACTTATCTCCGGGGAAAAGTGTGCATGAGGATATAGTTACCCTCGCTACACACCCCGGGATATAGTTGTGCCATACCCGTAAGCATCCACTTCTGACATTTGTTCCTGAACTCTAATTTGAAATTTCCTAGGTTTCAACATGCCCAGAACAAAGCATCGATGACGCTTTAATATTATGTAGTGTCCCACCCATTATCGTGACTTACGCCAGATGCCCGCCATCCTCTGTTCCGCCAGTAAGCTTCACTCAGCGATGGCACAGCGTGGGTAAAGACATTGCAAAGCTACACATTATTTTTGAAATGTACTAAAAAAATATCGAAAATCACGAAATTGATGTAAAATCCTTGTCAACTCGTCTCTTGTCTACTTCTAAAAAAAAAAGTTTTTTTTGTTTTTTGCCCTCATACCCTCACTTTTTCTCTTAACAGACTGACAGTCAGTCATAAAAAGTGTGAGGGCAGGTGTGAGGGCAAAATCTTTGCCCTCACACCCATCCATACGGAAAGAATAATCTGAACCGGCACTAATGACCGGGCGGGACTAAACGACCTGACATCGGTTTGGGACGTTTAGTCAATGGTTCTGCCCGAATTATGGACTTTTAACAAAAGTACCAAAAAAGGTAACTACTCAGCACCCCCACAGCATAAGATAGTCAACGG
>ULRN01018996.1_pt1 | contig 29693 bp, 27 predicted proteins | sample 1955461 | NCBI WGS metagenome assembly ULRN01 (sample SAMEA4835683, study PRJEB28245) | human gut metagenome | biome: gut microbiome; material: fecal sample | place: Denmark | collected 2008 | reverse complement strand
CCTTGGCAAGGTTATGCTCTACCAACTGAGCTACTTCCGCGTTGTTACATTGTTTTCGTTTGCGTGTGCAAAGGTAGATGAAATTTTTGTTTCTGCAAATATTTGGATAAAAAAGTTACGTTTGATCCTGTGTTTTTTAATTTATCACGACCCATTCCTGCCCTCCGGACGAATTGGAAGAGACTGCATATCTTCTTAAAGGATATTTGGAGACTCCTTTTACCGGAGCTCCGGTACCACCATAAGCAGCTATATCAAATTCCGTTCCGCATTCGGGACAAGTTGCCGTACCGGCATTGTTGGGTTCGATGATAATGTCTCTTTTTGCTTCATGAGGGCAGCAAAGATCGAAAGCAAAGTATGTCGTGTTGCCATACGAATCGATTCCACAAACAATCAATACGCCCGAATAACCGGTCTTTTCTCCGGCAATACGGGCTTTGGTGATGGATTTGTGATTATAGATGCCTACTAAGTCTTTGTCTTGGAACCTCAAATCGATATTCAGATATACCGGTGCGTAAGGAATGTCCGATTCCTCAAATTTGGAACACGAACAGACCAACAATACGAGTAAGCAAAATAAAAATCGTTTCATCGTTTATTAGGATAATAGCTGTCGTTCAGCTTCGTTTACTCTATTAAACGCGAAACCATCCACTATATTTTGCATCAGGACGGAAATCTGGTCATTACATAAATTACCGATACTTCCTTCGTGCGTATGGTGAACTTCCTTGACCGGAGTGAATTTACCTGCTTCGATGTTCAATCCGACCTGCTTGTAAGCATCACGGAAAGGCACGCCTTCCAGAACGAGGCGGTTTACTTCCTCTACACTAAAGAGGAGGGCATATTTGTCGTCGTCCAGGATATGTTCGTTCACTTTCACCTCCCGCATCATATGCGTAACCATGCGAAGGCAGTCCTTCAACTCGTCGAAAGAGGGAAGGAAAACTTCCTTTATGATTTGCAGGTCGCGGAAATAGCCCGACGGGAGGTTGTTGCAGATCAACGTAATCTGCTGAGGTAATCCTTGCAATTTGTTGCATTTGGCACGTGTCAACTCGAATACGTCCGGATTCTTTTTATGCGGCATGATGCTGGAACCTGTCGTGAACTGATCCGGCAATTTGATGAAACCGAAGTTCTGGCTGTTGAACATGCAAGCGTCGAAAGCCAGTTTGGAAAGAGTGGCTGCAATCCCCGCCATGGCAAAAGCGACGGTGCGTTCCATCTTGCCGCGTCCCATCTGGGCGTAAACGACGTTATAATCGAGCGAGTCGAAACCAAGCAAGTCTGTTGTCATCTGGCGTCTCAGCGGGAAAGAAGATCCATATCCGGCAGCAGAGCCCAACGGATTGCGGTTGCAAACCTTGTAAGCAGCCTGCATCATCTGCAAATCATCGGCCAGGCTTTCGGCATAGGCGCCGAACCAAAGTCCGAACGATGACGGCATGGCAATCTGTAAATGCGTATATCCGGGAAGCAACACGTCCTTATAGCGGTTGCTTTGCGAGATCAGCACTTCGAACAGGGCTGATACAAGTTCGACGATTTCCTGTATCTGTGCGCGGGTGAACAGTTTCAGGTCCAACAACACCTGGTCGTTGCGTGAACGTCCGCTGTGTATCTTTTTCCCTGTGTCGCCCAAGCGGCGTGTCAGCATCAGTTCCACCTGCGAGTGGACGTCTTCCACGCCTTCTTCAATTACAAACCGGCCGCTGTCGGCAACGGCATAGATATTTTTCAGTTCGGCAAGCAGGACCGTCAGTTCCTCTTTGGTAAGCAGTCCGATGCTTTCCAGCATGGTGATGTGAGCCATCGAACCGAGCACATCGTACTTGGCGAGATAGAGGTCCATCTCACGGTCTTTGCCTACCGTAAAGGTATCCACTTCCTGGTCTACCTGAACATTCTTTTCCCAAAGTTTCTGAGCCATCAAAAAATATAATAATTAATAAGGCAGAGATGCCAATATGGTCGATATTTTATCGATCGCATCCTGCAGCGGTTTTGATACCATTGGTTTGATAAACGGATTCAGTTCGGCACGGACGGTTATTTTCATCCGCGTGTCGTTTTCTTCTACCTGTTTCAACTGTATCCAGAGGAACAGGGGAACCGGAGAGTTCGTAGTCGTGAATTTGATCGTCTTGTTCGGTTCACGTTCCACGATCTGAAAGGTTATCTTACCTACCGGTGCGACAGAAAAACTGCAAGAGTCTTTGTCGAACTCGAAATCGTTAATCTTATCCTGAGGAATACGGTCCTGCACCTTTTCCAGGTTGGAGAGGTCGGACAGCACATTAAAAATACGATCCTCGTTGAAGGGGATCGTTTTTACTTCACTTACAAATTCAGTCATTTCTACTTACTTTGCTTCGGGATTCCAGTTTGCCGGATCTTTACGCCATTCCTGAAGAACGGCAACTTCGGATTCGTCAATGTAATCTGTGCGCAATACTTCTTCCAGGACTGCGTCGTAGTTGCTCAAAGTCGTCAGCGTTACTTTTGCCTCTTTGAAAGCCTCAACTGCAACGGGGAAACCATATGTGAAGATGGCAACCATGCCGGCAACATCACAGCCGAAATTACGAACAGCCTGTACGGCATTCAAACTGCTACCGCCTGTAGAAACCAAATCTTCTACGATCACTACTTTCGAACCCGGTTTTAGTTCGCCTTCAATCAAGTTTTCCAGTCCATGATCTTTAGGGGTTGAACGGATGTACACGAACGGCAGGCCCAACAGGTCGGCTACTAATGCGCCTTGGGCGATAGCTCCGGTTGCAACACCGGCAATAGCATCGGCATTTTCGTACTTTTCGCTGATAGTGCGAGCCAGTTCCAGTTTAATGAAACTTCTGATTTCCGGATAGGAAAGTGTCTTTCTGTTGTCGTTGTAGATTGGTGATTTCCAACCGGATGCCCATGTGAAAGGATTGGCTGGCTGTAATTTGACCGCCTTAATCTTTAATAATCTCTCTGCTACTAATCTTTCCAGTGTTTTCATACAACCTAATAAATATGTTTATATCAGTTCGCAAAGGTAGATAAAGGGAATGAGATAACCTTGTAGTTCTTGAAAAAAATGAGCCGGACATATTGTACAACATTTTTAGGGTGAGTCCGTGCCGATTCATGCTGGTTTATACTACGGTTATGCCTAAAATACTGATCCGGATACCGGGTATGTCTTTTATCGCTTCTGTACAGGCGCCAATGGTGGAACCGGTCGTAATGACATCGTCTAACAATAAAACATGTTTGTTTTTCAACGCATCGGCATTGCTGGGGTGAAAGATGCCCTCTACGTTTTTATGCCGTTCGGATCTCTGTTTGCGGGTTTGGCTTTCGGTCCTTTTGATGCGTGACAAGGACGAGGTGTCGATTGCGATTCCGGTGACGGATTGGATGCCTCGTGCGATCCATTCCGACTGGTTGTAACCTCTTTGCTTCATCCTCTTCGGATGGAGCGGAACCGGCAGGAGAAGATCGACGGTGTCGAACAATCCTGACTCCCGATAGGCTGTAACCGCCAAACGTCCCAGTTCATATCCGAGTTTCTTGTTCCCATGGTATTTTAATGAATGGACCAACTTTTGGCTGCTTCCCTTTTGCAGGAAATAGAACAATGCGGTGGCGGCAACAAAAGGCACTTTCCCTTGGAAAAGCCGGCTGACCCGATTATCCTTCATGTCCGTAAAATACGTATAGGGCAAATGATTCGAACAAAGCAGGCAAATGTGGTCTTCCCCTTTCACCAAAGGAGTCTGGCAAACCAGACAGAGGCGGGGGTAGAACAAGTTCAGGAGATCATTCAAAATCATCCTCATAATCATTCCCGTTGAACAGTTGTTTCAAACAGCGGCTTGTCTCCCTTGTTTCGAAGCCGCGTCCGGCAGCGAACCGAAGGAGCTTGGTGTAAACATCCCGGTCATCTTTCCCGCGGGTCGTTTTCTTTTTGCTTTTCAGAATGGAAAGGAGGATGGAACGATATTCCTGTTCGTCGATGTCAGCCAATGCTTTCGAGCGGACATCGGATGGAATGCCTTTCCGTTGCATTTCGTAATTGATTTTGATACGTCCCCATTTGTTGAAACGCAATTTGTCGTTTACGAAATAGCGTGCAAAGCGGCTTTCATCGATGAAGCGTTCTTTCAGCAGGCGGGAGATGATCCGGTCGCTTTCTTCTCCGGTCAATCCCGCTGCTTTGATTTTCTTTTCTACGTCTTGGATGCAACGTTCGCTGGCAGAACAGTAGGCGGCTGCCTTGTGAAGCATCTCGGACTCATTGATCTGTTTCATTGCGTGCTTTTATGATCCGGTCCTTACCCGACAGGTCTTGGATTAATTCGATATCCTTATATCCTTCTTTTTCCAGCATCTCGACAACCATCTTGCCGCATGCTGCATTGATTTCGAAGTAAAGGAGACCGTCTTTTTTTAGTTTTTTCTTTCCGAAATGGGCGATATGCCAATAATAGAGCAACGGATTGTTGTCCGGGACGAAAAGTGCCAGATGCGGCTCATAGTCCAGCACGTTCTTCTCCATGTCTTTCTTTTCTTCCTCCTTGATGTAGGGCGGATTGCTGACAATAACGTCCAGGATGAACGGAATGTCCGCTTCGGCTTTCTCCGGATTCAGAATGTCCGTCTGGATAAAAGTGATCGTCGCGTTGTTGAGCTTGGCATTCCTGCGGGCGGTTGCGAGTGCTTCCGCTGAAATGTCCGCTGCAATCACACTTGCTTTTTTCAGATGTTTCCGCAGCGTGACGGCTATGCATCCGCTGCCTGTACCGATATCCAATATCTTGATTTTCTTATCAGCGTTGTCGATAATGACCCGTTCGACCAGTTCTTCGGTTTCAGGACGCGGAATCAGGACGGACGGGTTCACTTCGAACAAAAGGCTGTAGAAATCGGCCGTGCCTAAGATATATTGGATTGGCTCCATTTGTTTCAGGCGTTCGACGATTTCGTGAATCCTTTTTTTTTCGCTTTCGGACAATTCTTTGTCTTTACAAAATAAAAAATGATGCGGCAGGATATTGCAAACCCGCTCCATAATCAAACGAACCAAGCTGCTGACCTCGGAAGGCGGATATAGCTCCTTCAATGATTTCTTGATGTATGCGATGGTTCCAGTCATGCAAATATATTTTTTGCAAAAGTACGGATTTCTTTACTGATATACGGGGCAACCCTGCCGGAATTCCAGTTAAAACATGTTTTGTGATCGAAAGTCTTGCCCCGGCATTTCAAAAGATCAGTTTAATGACCCCTTCGATCTTGTCTCCTCTTTTAAGCGGCCTGTACCATTTTTCAGCATGAGGAATTAGGAAATTCTCTCTTCCCGGATTATTATAATCGGCTATCAATAAGCGGACAACCTCTTTTTCTATCCAAGGGCGAACTGATTGTGTGCCATCGGAAACGACGGTTACAGAATTGCCGTCCTTACTCTTCAGGTTAGCTCGATAAATATTCTCTTTAGTAGAACGGAACAGGTTTGAACCAGCTGCCGTCTGGTCATACGACCATGGTTTTGACGGCTGTTTGGAAGGACCGGCCAAACCGGATATCGGTAAAGATTTGTCAAACGCCTCAGCCTCTCCTTTTAGTGCGTCTATGTTGTCTTGGGGATATACGGTCCAATAACCTCTGCGCTCCCAATTTAAATGTGTAAAAGAAGGGGATAACGTAAAGACCAATCCGGTTTGCCGGGGTGAGATATCCTGAAGCATCGTGAAGTTATAAGTAAAAATGACTTCTCCGTTTTTGTGGAAACAATATTCCAATATGCCTTCTGCTTCTTTATAGCTTCCCTTCACCTTTACGGAAACGACTTCTTCACCAGGAATGAAAGTGACCGACCGGGCCAGCCAATTCTCACAAACAGGATTATATGGTTCGAACTTCTGGTCTTTTCCCACCATCTGAATACCTTCACCTTCGCCGTTCAGAGGTAATACCATCAGTGAAGGCGATTGATGCAAAACGGTCTTCCCGTTACATTCGGCAGATAACAGTCCGTTGCGTTTATCGATAGTGAAATGTCTGCCTAAAGATTCAATCTCGATCTGATTCGTTTTTTCTTGCCAGGAAAGTTCTCCCGTCAAATGTTGTACCGGCTGTTCATATTCAGGCAGGATGCGAAAGCGATATTGGTCAATAACAAACCCACGCACGCCGGTTACTGTCAACTCCATGGTTTCCGTCTGTCGTAAAGATTCCGGAAGTTTGATTTCCAGTTCGCCTTCCGAACGGGGAGCAATGTCTGCTGTTACTCTGCCTGTTTTACCTCCAGCTTTCCATTCGATCGTACATTCCGACAGATTGCTGAAATTATGGCGGTTCTCTACATGGAAATGTACGGAACCGTTCTCTGTCATATTCCCTTTCAGTTTCATTTTTACCGGACTGTATGCTTTTTTCATACTCCAGTATTCCGGTTTTTCACGACGCCAACCGTCTACCGGTCCCACGTCCCGTAACCGACAGCTCGTTCGCCCGGTAAAAAGAAAGTATCATCGATACCTGCCCAGATTGCGCCACCTAACACCCCCTGGCTATGATACATATCATTCCACATTCTATCCAACAGAGGTCCCCACATGCTACGAAGCCCTGGGTCGGCAGCCAGTTCCAGACGGTTATAAGCGTTCAGGTGACAAAATTCGTCAAAAGTGACCGGGCGTTTACTGTTACGGTATTTGTCCGGTCCGGTCGGTCCGGGGTAATGATGATTGGTTACTTCTAGTTCGCCGTTATCTGCATCCGGTCCCCACTGGCTGAAGATACGTGGACGTGTCGGGTCTATTTCTTTCACAATCTCGGATGCTTTTTTGAAATATTCGGCAAACTTCATCGATTCGTTCCCCATCGACCACATAATAACGGAAGGATGGCTGCGATTCAGGTTCACCATCTCGACATGTTGGTTGACTAATACGGCATCGTGCATCTCTTCCGGTACATTCGTGTTGTGAGCCCAACAGAAAGGGGCTTCCACTTCTACAAGCATTCCCAACTCATCGCAAGCCTCCAGCAAGGCTTCGTCGGGTGGATAATGAGAGGTGCGGAAATAGTTGACATTTCCACGGCGGAACAGTTTCACGTCTTTCCGCCACATATCGTCATTCACGGAACGCCCCCGCAACGGCATGACTTCATGATGGCATACTCCGCGAAGTTTTACCGGCATATTGTTAATGAACATCTGGTTCCCGCGAACCTCCACTTGGCGAAAACCGATACGGCGCATGGTTTCATGTAATACCTTTTCCCCTTCCTTTAACTGGCAGGTGAAAGTATATAGATAAGGATGCTCCGAATCCCATTTCTCCGGCATTACGATATCAAAGGATTTTTCTGCTTTTTTTGTCGCTCCTGCGGCTATGCTTTGAACCGGACAACTATTTTGCTTCAACTGTATTTCTTTACCATCCGCATCTTTCAAAGTGAAATGAAGGGATAAGCCGGAAGATGCTGCAGATGATTCATTTGTTATTTCAATATCAGCCTTCAATATGGCATTGACATAAGAAGCATCGAAAGAAGTACTAGCATGAAACATCGAGAGATTCACCTCGGGCAAGGCAAAAAGGAAAAGGTCTCTTGTCAGGCCGCCCAACGGATGAACGGCGTATTGTGAAGCGCTGGATGTCGAATCGGCAAGACTTTCCGAAATGACAGAGATTGCGATACGGTTTTCTTTGCCTACCTGTACCAAATCCGTTACATCCAATTCAAAAGCCGTAAAACCACCTAAATGGGAACCCGCCTCTTTCCCGTTAATATAAATCCGGCTGTCGCTGTATATGCCGTTACAACGCAATTTGATCTGTTGTCCACTCCAAGCTGAAGGAATAGCAAACGTGCGGAAATAACCGGCCGCTTTCCCCTTTTCGACTTCAAAGCCCTGCATCACCCATTCACCGGGAACCTCTATATCTTTCCAATTGCTGACACTTTCTTTTCTCCAGAATTCTTTTTCGGGAGAAGGGTTAAACCGCCAATTTCCGGCTAAAGATATTTTTTGCTTTTCTACCTTTGCCGGTAAAGGAGAAAGACGCGGAACGGTGAAATCCGCAGCACAAACAGACTGCAGGCATAAAACTGAAACCAGTAAGTGAAATAGTTTTCTTATATTCATATCCGGTATTTTGTGTTTAAATGGTTGATACGATTTATATTTGCAAATAAACGACATTTCTTTTTCCCCGGCCCCGACTATCGTATAAACATAAGGCTTTTATTCGGAACTAATTTGCAAGAAATACATCAAAATCGGAACTACAGGTATAATAACAAAACTGTGTCAAAATTCATAGTTTTACTGATATACGGAAGTTTTTGAAAATATCGAAACAAAAGCCTCCTGCGGATGAAACAAAAGTTTCTTCTTGGTGAAACAAAAGTTTCTCCTGGGGAAAATTTAGTTTCAGAACGGGGAAATGGGTGAAACTTTTGTTTCAGAAGTTTTTTTGTGGTGAAACTTTTTGGGTTTTCCTGCTTGTCTTTTACAATCTTTGTACCTTTGTATGCACTAAAAAGTAATAGAAGATGGTTGTTGAAGAGAAATATATGGCTCGCTGCATCGAGCTTGCGCGGGGAGGAGAAGGCTATACGGCTCCGAACCCGATGGTCGGTGCGGTGATTGTGCATAAAGGAAAGATCATAGGAGAAGGATTTCACCGCAAATGCGGCGAAGCGCATGCAGAAGTGAATGCGATTGCTTCGGTACGGGATGAAGCGCTCCTGCGGGATTCTACTATTTATGTGAGCCTCGAACCCTGTTCCCATTACGGAAAGACGCCGCCCTGTGCGGAATTGATTATAAAGAAAGGTATTCCGCGTGTCGTGGTCGGCACTTTGGACCCGTTTCCGGAGGTGTCGGGACGGGGAATACGCATGCTACGCGAGGCAGGAATCGAAGTCGTGACAGGAGTGTTGGAAGAAGAGGCGCGTGCCTTGAATTCCGCTTTCATGACATTCCAGATACGGAAACGTCCTTATATCTACCTGAAATGGGCACAGAGCGCAGATGGGTTTATGGATGCCTGTCGGGCGGATGCTTCCGAACCCCCGGTGCTTCTGTCTTCCGCCGAGACTCTCCGAAGGGTTCACCGGCTTCGTTCCGAAGTGGCGGTCATTATGGTCGGGACGCGTACGGCGTTGTTGGACAATCCGTCGCTGACCGTGCGGCATTGGACCGGCCATTCTCCGGTCCGGGTGGTTCTCGACCGGACATTGAAGTTGCCGGTCGGTTCGCATTTGCTGGATGGCACGGTGCGTACGGTCGTATTTACAGCAGTTGAGGCCGAAAGCCGACCGAATGTCGAGTACGTACGAGTCGATTTCGGGCAGGAAGTCTTGCCGCAAGTCTTACAATATTTATATGTACAGAAATTGAATTCGTTGATGGTCGAAGGAGGCGCAGAACTGTTGGGAAGTTTCCTCGACGCAGGCTTGTGGGACGAGGCCTGGGTTGAAACGGCTCCGGTCGCTTTGGGTGCGGGGGTAAAAGCACCTGTCGTATCGGGCGTGCTGGTTGGCTCGGAACAACGACGCGGACATCTGTTGGAAACTTGGAAACGAAAGGTTTAAAATGAACTTTATAATTCGTAACGACACTAAAATATTATAAATATTCCCCTATATGAGGTATAAAGCAAAAAATGTTTCTACTTTTGTGCCTTTATATGCAACAAACTTATTTTTTGATGAAAAATAGAATAGTACTGTTTATAGCCGGATGTTGTGCTCTGTTATTGTCGTCTTGTCTGGGTTCGGATGATACGCAATATGAGCTGAGTAGAGATTGTCAGATTCTATCTTTTTCTTTGTCGAGTGATTCTATCCCGGAACTTGAGGATGTCGTTTTTACGATAGACCAGTTAACCGGGCGTATCTTCAATATAGATTCCATGCCCTATGGGACGAAGTTGGATGAAAAGGTGATCTGTAAAGTTCAGCTGGCTTCGACGGTATATACCTGTCAGGTCATGCAGGAAGCGGTCGGTGATACGATTTATTGGAATCTGGAAGACTCGCTGGACTTTTCCAAACCGGTTAAATTCGTGAACACATTATGGGACGGTGAAACCACAAAAGCATATCTCGCACAAGTCAATATCCACCAGGTCGTACCCGATTCGATGGTTTGGAACATTTACAAAGAAGATATTACGGACGGTGCTGTCAAAGAAGAAAAAGTCGTTGTTTTCGGAGAAGGGAATGACGAGTCTTATTATATGTATACGCAGCCTGTAAACGCAAGCGAAGGCTACCAGTTGTACCGTTCGGCTGTTACGGACGGCCGGAACTGGACGAAGCTGGCTGTGTCGGGCCTTCCTGCCGGAGAAATCCGTTTGTCCCAGATTACCGCTTATGAAGATGCGTTTTATGCCGTTACGACGAAAGGCGTTCTCTATAGTTCGGCCGATGGCCAGAATTGGTCGGCTGTTGAAAACACTCCGGTGATAAAAGCCCTTTTAGGCGTTATCGATGTGGACGATGACTTTACGGCAGCCGGCAAGCAACCGTCAGCCCTTAGCGCGGTTATCGACAAGGATGGCACGCTCGTTTACGGATATATGAACGAAGCAAAAGAATGGAACGAAGGCACTCTCCTGAATGAAGGTTTCCCTTTGATCGGTTTCGGTAGCCTTTCCTATAATTCAATGTATCGTGCCCGCCTGCTGGTGGTAGCCGGAAGAGACAAGGATGACAGACTCACGAATACGGCTTGGTCGACGGAGAACGGAAAAGTCTGGGCGAAACTGACAGACGATGAAGCTGCACCTTTTGATAAGCAGGAAGGTGTCGCCGTAGCGGAATATGACGATAAAATGTTTCTGTTGAGTGGCATCGATGAAGCAGGCAAAGCCTCTTCAGACATTTACCTGTCGCGTGACGGCGGCGTAAACTGGAGCGTCTCGGACACGTTGGTCGTAATGCCACCGGAATTCAAGGCAAGAGGGTTCTCTTCTATCTATGTGGATAAGGATAATTATATGTATCTTTTCGGCGGAAAAGAGACCAATAGTTCGAATGTTTTGAACCAAATCTGGCGCGGTCGTATTAACCGTCTGGGTTTTTAAGCATAAAGAAAGTTCGTGGAGGGGCATATAATTTTATGAGCGATTCGGCGTTAGAAAAGAAAGTATAGATTATAACAGAAAACGATTATGACTTCAACTTTCTTTCAGCGCATACTCATATTAGTCCTTTTGACCGGCTGTATGACCGGTCTTCACGCACAAGAATATAAATACGAGATCGGAGGAATGGCGGGCGGAGCCTTTTATATGGGCGATGTCAACAAGAATGCATTTTTTAAGGGATTGAATCCCGCGTTCGGAGCTGTTTTCCGGTATAATGCCAATTTCAGGTGGGCTTTCAAAGGCAACTTGATGTGGGGGCAGGTTTCAGGCACGACGGAAGGACAGGAGAATGTTTTCCCGGATCAGGCACAAGGCTCTTTCGACAGGAGCCTGATCGAACTGGGCGGACAAATGGAGTTCAACTTCTTTCCGTATAGTGACAAATTTGCGTATTCAAACGCAAAACGTTTCACTCCCTATATTTTTATGGGATTGGGTGTGACGGTGGCGCCGGGTAGCGGGAAGACTTTTGCCGGTCCGAATATCCCGCTCGGTGTGGGTTTGAAATACAAGGTTAAGAATAGGATTAACCTGGGATGCGAGTTCTCGTTCCGCAAACTGTTTGGCGACGGTCTGGACGTGACGGACGATAGCAATGCGTTTCTGGATGATCCCTACCATATGAAAGGTAGTTTCTTGAAGAATAAAGATTGGTATTCTTTTTTGTTGTTCACGGTCACCTGGGATTTCGGTCCGCGATGCAGGACTTGCAACAACGCGAAGAATATAGATAATATACAGTAATTATAGATGAAAACACTATGTCGCTGATTGAACAAATAGATAAAAAACGATTGCCGCAGCACGTGGCGATTATAATGGACGGCAACGGACGCTGGGCCAAAGCGCGGGGGAAAGACCGAAGCTACGGGCATCAGGAGGGCGTTGTGTCTGTCCGTAAAGTCGTGGAAGCTGCTACAGCCGTGGGTTTGAAATATCTGACGATGTACACGTTTTCGACGGAAAACTGGAATCGTCCGGAAGCGGAGGTTCAGGCGTTGATGAGTCTGCTGGTTGCAGCCATCCATCGCGAAACACCCGACCTGATGAAAAATAATGTCCGTCTGATGGCGATCGGCAATCTGGACCGTTTGCCGGCAGATGCATACGCCACCCTGCAGGATTGTATCGCACAGACTTCGGCCAATACGGGCGTTACGCTCATATTGGCTTTGAGTTATTCGGCCCGTTGGGAAATAACCGAAGCTGTGAAACGCCTGGCCAAGGAGGCGGTGGAGAAGAAAATAAACCCCAACGATATAACCGAGGCTGTCGTCTCGGATCACCTGACAACCAAAGGTATTCCCGATCCGGATTTGTTGATCCGTACCGGGGGAGAGCAACGCGTCAGCAACTTCCTGCTTTGGCAGTTGTCGTATGCCGAATTCTTCTTTACCGATGTGTATTGGCCGGATTTTAGAGAAGAAGAGTTGTATGGAGCTATATTGTATTACCAGCAGCGTGAACGGCGCTTCGGTAAGACAAGTGAGCAATTAATCTTATAAACAATAGCTGTTATATGTACAAAAGAATAGTGCTGTTTTTTGTTTTTCTGGGATTTGCCTTCGGGGCTTTTGCTCAGGAAACTGACACTACCAAGGTTGAAGAGCCGGCAGAAGTGCCGGTCATATCCTATTCGTCACCACCCAAGAAGTATAAAATTGCGGATATCAAGGTGACAGGGATTAAGAATTATGATGATTTCGTGTTAATAGGCTTTTCCGGTTTGTCGGTAGGAGATGAGATTACTATACCTGAGCCGGGCGGAGCGATTACAGATGCTGTAAAACGTTTCTGGAAACATGGACTATTCTCGGATGTAAAGATTCTGGCGACTAAAATCGAAGGGGATCAGGTTTGGTTGGAAATCCGGCTGAAGCAGCGTCCGCGTATTTCGGAAGTCAACTATCATGGCATCAAGAAAGGGGAACGTGAGGAACTGGAGACACGTTTGGGGCTGCGCAAAGGATATCAGGTGACACCTAACCTGATCGACCGTGCGACGACGCTGATCAAGAAGTTTTTCGATGGAAAAGGCTTTAAGAATGTGGATGTCGCGATCCACCAGAAAGACGACATCGCGCATGAAGGCGAAGTGATCGTGGACATCGACATCGATAAGAACGAAAAAACAAAAATCCACAAGATCCATTTCGAAGGGAACAGTGCGTTGTCTGACCGCGACTTGAAAAAGGCGATGAAGAAGACAAACGAAAAGTTCAGCCTGTATAACGACTGGAAGAGCAGTATCCTGGAAGCATTCAGTACGAAGAAATTCACGACTGAAGAATATGAAAACGATAAGAAACACATTATCGAGAAATATAACGAGAAAGGGTATCGCGATGCCGTCCTTGTGGAAGACAGTGTAGTGAACTACAATGATAAACGTGTGGATATCTTCCTGAAGGTCGAAGAAGGCGACAAATATTACTTGAAAGATATCAACTTTGTCGGTAATACGAAAGAACCGACCGAGAAGCTCTTGTATATTTTGGGCATGAAGCCGGGAGACGTATATAACCAGAAGAAACTGAATGAGCGTTTGACAACAGATGATGACGCCGTTTCTAATATCTATTATAATAATGGTTACATCTTCTTCGGAGCCGATCCGGTAGAGGTGAATGTCGAAAACGACTCCATCTCTTTGGAAATCCGTATACAGGAAGGCCCGCAGGCTACAATCAACAGGGTGATCATTAACGGTAATGACCGTTTGTATGAAGATATCGTCCGTCGTGAACTCCGTACGAAGCCGGGTATGTTGTTCAGCCGTGAAGACTTGATGCGTTCAACCCGTGAAATCGCGCAGATGGGACATTTCGACCCGGAAAACCTGGTACCGCAACCGATACCCGATCCTGATAACGGAACGGTGGATATCCAGTACAACCTCGTGTCCAAGGCAAACGACCAGATCGAGTTCTCTGCCGGTTGGGGACAAACAGGTGTGATCGGTAAGCTGAGTTTGAAGTTTACGAACTTCTCCATGAAGAACCTGCTGAACCCGAGTACCTATAAAGGTATTATCCCGCAGGGCGAAGGACAGACGTTGACGCTGAGCGGCCAGACAAACGGGCGTTATTACCAGGCATACAGCATTTCGTTTATGGACCCGTGGTTCGGTGGTAAACGACCGAATACATTGTCCGTGAGCGCTTATTTCTCCAAACAGACGGATATCAGTAGTAATTACCTGAGCAATAACAGCTATGGCTATAATCCGTACTACAGCTATGGTGGCTATCCTTATTATGGCGGCTACGGCGGTTATGGCTACGGTTATGGCGGTTACGGTTATGGTAATTACGGCAACTATGAGTTGGCCTACGACCCGGATAAATCAATCATGATGTTCGGACTTTCTGCCGGTTACGGTAAACGTTTGAACTGGCCGGATGACTACTTCCAGTTTATGGCGACTTTGAACTACCAGTTGTATATGATGAAAGACTGGGATTACTTCTTGGTAAATAACGGAAACTGCCATAACATCAACTTAGAATTGAACCTGCAGCGTAACTCTATCGACAACCCGCTGTACACACGTAGAGGTTCACAGTTCATGTTCTCGGTAGCCGCCACTCCGCCTTGGTCATTGTGGGACGGCAAGGACTACAAGAATATGAGCGACCAGGACGAAGCCAAGTTCCGCATGATCGAATATCATAAATGGAAATTCAAAGCGAAGATATTCTCTCCGCTGGCTCCGCTGACAGTGAAACGCACACCGGTGTTGATGTCGCGTGTCGAATATGGATTCTTGGGTTCATACAACAAGTATAAGAAATCGCCGTTTGAAACCTTCTATATGGGTGGCGACGGTATGAGTGGATACTCCAGTACCTATGCAACCGAAACGATCGGTTTGAGAGGATACGAAAACGGAAGTATCGCCGGTAACGGAGGCTACAATTCGTATGGTTATGCTTACTCCCGCCTGTCGATGGAGTTGCGCTATCCGTTCTTGCTGGAACCGTCTTCAACGATCTACGGCCTGGTATTCGTAGAAGCAGGTAATGCCTGGAGAGATCTGAAGGATTTCAATCCGTTCCAGTTGAAACGTTCTGCCGGTGTCGGTGTTCGTATCTTCCTCCCGATGATCGGTTTGATGGGTATCGACTGGGCTTACGGTTTCGACCGTCCTGACGGAAGCTCCCAGAGAGGCGGTAGCAATTTCCACTTCATCATCGGACAGGAATTTTAAGTAAAACTATAAAATGACATGTGTATGAAAAAGATTATTGCTTTGAGCTGTCTGCTGTTCCTCTGCTCGTTTGCAGGGCACGCACAAAAGTTTGCTTTAATAGATATGGAATATATATTGAAAAATATTCCGGCTTATGAAATGACGAATGAACAGTTGAACCAAATCTCCAAAAAATGGCAGAACGAAGTGGATGCCATCCAGCAGGAAGCGCAGAACATGTACAAGACTTACCAGAGCGATCTTGTATTCCTGTCTGCCGAGATGAAGTCGAAACGTGAAGAAGCGATCGTCCAGAAAGAGCAGGAAGCCCAAGACCTGAAGCGTAAGTATTTCGGTCCCGAAGGCGAACTGTTCAAGAAACGTGCAAGTTTGATGAATCCGATACAGGATGAAATATACAATGCCGTGAAGGAAATATCCGAAGATAAAGGCTATCAGATGGTCATGGATCGGGCATCGTCGAGGAATATCATTTTTGCTTCTCCCAAGATCGATATAAGCGATGAAGTCCTGATAAAGTTAGGATATTCAAAATAAATGCTTATATTTGTGCGCTTTAATAAGGCAAGTCAAGAATATGATTAATAACAAGTAATAATTTTTATAGAAAAATGAAGAAACTGATTATTTTTTTGTTGATGATGCTCCCGTTGGGCGTTTTTGCTCAAGAATCTAAGATTGCGATTGTGAATACGCAGGATGTGATCCAGGCTATGCCGGAATTTGCAACTATGCAAAAACAGATGGCTGATATGGAAACCAAATATAAAAACGAAATGCAGGTGATGCAGGACGAATACAATAAGAAGTATTCCGATTTTATCGCACAACAGGATTCGTTGACGGAAAATATCAAAATGAGAAGAATGCAGGAATTGCAGGATATGGAACAACGTACACAGAACTTCATCCAGATTTCCCAACAGGATTTCCAGAAGAAGCAAGGTGAACTGTTCACTCCGATCCAGGACAAACTGAGAAATGCAATCAAAGCTGTCGGTGACGAAAAAGGATATACCTATATCCTGGATCCGCAGATTGTTCTTTATCAGGGTAACGCTGCAGTTGATGCGACTCCGTTTGTAAAAGCTAAGTTGGGTATCAACTAATAATTAGCAATCATAAAATAGCGAGGAAGCCTTTTCTCGCTATTCTATTTTTAGGCACGGATTACACGGACTCTCACGGATTTTCTTTCCGTGTTTCCCGTATGATCCGTGCCTGAATTATAAATTAAAAACTTCTTCCATGTTTTCATCAGCACCAGGCCCGATTGGTATCTTCGACTCCGGTTACGGAGGGCTTACCATTTTTGATAAGATCAGAGAAGCAATGCCGGGATATGATTATATTTATTTGGGAGATAATGCCCGTTCTCCTTATGGCACGCGTTCGTTCGAGGTCGTGTATCGTTTTACAAGGCAGGCCGTGGAGACGCTTTTCAATGAGGGGTGCCAGCTCGTTATCCTGGCTTGCAACACAGCGTCGGCAAAGGCTTTGCGCACGATTCAGCAGCGCGACTTGCCGCAGTGGGACCCGGCTCGCCGGGTGTTGGGCGTAATCCGCCCGACGGTGGAACTGATGGATAAGATCAGCAAGAGCAAGCATGTCGGTATTTTGGGGACGAACGGAACCATCACCTCCGGCTCCTATTCATTGGAGATAAAGAAGATGTTTCCGCATATGACGGTAACGGGCGAAGCCTGTCCGATGTGGGTCCCGCTGGTCGAGAATAATGAATTTGCTTCGCCTGGAGCGGATTATTTCGTACGGAAGCATCTGGAACATATTCTGGCAACCGATCCTGAGATCGATACGCTCGTCTTGGGTTGCACGCATTATCCGCTGCTGATCGAAAAGATCAAAACATGCTTGCCCGCAGGGATCACTTTATTCTCGCAAGGCGAATATGTGGCAGCAAGCCTGGTCGACTACCTGCACCGCCATCCCGAAATGGATGCCCGTTTGACAAAGCAGGGAAGTTGTCGTTTCCTGACCACCGAATCCGCCGCCAAATTCTCCGATGCCGCCTCTGTCTTCCTGAGCCATCCGGTGGAGGTGGAACAAATTTCGATTGATTGAAAGCAAAGGGGTAAATTCTTCCTCTTAAACAATATCCTTTCCGAACGGCGTGAGAGCCAGTGCGGCCATCTTGAAATGCTGTCTGCCGAAAGGAATGCCGATAATCGTGATGCACAACAGCAACCCGAAAAACAGGTGTGTCAGGCAGATCCAAAAACCACCTATGCAGATCCAGATCACATTCATGACCAGACACAGGCAACCACCTGAATTGCCGTTGTCCGTCACCCGGCTGCCGAAAGGCCAGAGGGCCAGCATCCCTAACTTCAATGTCTGCAACCCGAAGGGGATGCCGATTATCGTAACCATCAGCAGCAAGCTGGATATCAGATATTCCACAGCAGTAATCAATCCGCCGCAGATAAGCCAAATGATATTTCCCAAAAACTTCATAGCGTCAATATTATAAATTGTTTTTTATTCTCATGCTGTCCAATTCCGCCAACACCGTCCGCTTCACGATTGCGAAACTGTCGCGCAGTTCCTGTTTGACCGGTAGCGAAGGCGGAGCTTCCATGTGCTGCGGATTGATCGGCTGCCCGTTCTTGTAGACCCGGAAATCGAGGTGAGGCCCTGTCGAGAGGCCCGTCGAGCCAACGTAGCCGATTACCTGTCCCTGCTCGACATGGCTGCCGACTTGTATGCCTTTGGCATACTTGCTCAGGTGCATGTAGGAAGTCGTATATACGGAGTTGTGTTTCACTTTCAGCGTATGTCCTCCGCCGCCCATATAGCCTTTGGCGATGACGGTACCGGCTCCGATGCTCTTGACCTCCGTCCCGACGGGGGCTGCGTAGTCCACTCCGTGATGTGCCCGATAGCGTTTCAGGATCGGATGGAAGCGGGCGTTTGTGAAACGCGAGGTGATACGGAAGAAATCCAGCGGAGCTTTCCGGAAGGCCTTCCGAAGGCTGTTCCCTTCGAGGTCGAAATATTCTAAAACGCTATCCTGGGTGAATGGTATGGCTGTGAAATCTTTCCCCTGATGCGTGAAGACGGCTCCCTCGATGGTGGTGATATTCAGGGCTGTCGTGTCGTCTATATAGGCAACGTCATACAGGACCCGGAACGAATCTCCTTCCTTCACATCGAAAAAGTCGATCTGCCAGGTATATACATCCGAAATCTTGATCGCCAACAACGGATCCGCCCCGCTTGCCTTGATCACGTTCCAAAGGGAAGAATTGATTGTGCCTTCCGTGTAATGGCGTTTGATGGTAATGGGCTTGTTGAATTCGTAGGCCAGGATCGAATCGCCTGTCAGGTCGATGACGGCATAGTCGACCAGCGATTTTGCAAAAGCGATATAGCGGATATCGGCTACACTGTCCTGGGTCGTGAACGTGTAATAGTTCATGCCCGCGCGAAGTTTGGTCGGGTTCAGGACGTCGATGGAGGCTTTCGTGATGCTGTCCGCTTTCAAAGCGGAGAAGCCGAGGGCGGAAAAAATGGAGGCGGGGTTATCGCCGTTTTTCATCTTGTATTCCGTCACGTCCAACGAGTCGATGCAAACACCGTATTGATATACGTGTTGCAGACTGTCCAGCCATTCACTGTCAACTCCTTCTTCTTCGTCGGGTTGCTGCCTCGTATGTGTGCAGGAAAAGCTGGTAAGCAATCCTGCGAATAACAAATATAGGACGATGCTCTTATTCATATTCCGGTTTCTGATTCTTTTGTTTTTCCAATTTGTCGACACGTTTTTTTTTGAAGTTTTTTTACGTTGCAACAAATATACGAAATTAATCAGAAAGCATTCTTGATCGGCTAAATCCTTAACAGATATGATTGCTTTTCAAAACACCTATGTTTCGCTTTCAAAACACCTATGTTTTGCTTTGAAAGCATATATGTTTTAATTGCAAGACATAATTCCTTCACCGTATGGTTGAGCTTGCTTTATCAGGACTTGTTTATTAAGGTGTGTTAAATAAGATGTGTGTTGGGAACTTTTTGCCGTAATTTGACATCTTATCAATACGAGTGATAATTATAAATGAAAGTAAAAGATGAAAAAGGCTATTTTGACACTTTTGATGGTTCCTGCTTTTGTCGGGATGTTGTGTTCTTGCTCTGAAGTCAAAACGGATGCAAAGATGTTGGAAGGTAAATGGAATATTGTGGAAGTAAAAGGAGAAAAAATACTGAAGGAAGGTTTGCCCAATATGGAGTTTGATCTGAAAGATAACAAAGTCCACGGTAATGTCGGATGTAATATCTTTAATTCGACGGTCGTGTTGGACGACCAGGATATTTCTTCCATTACAATCAATCCCGGTATCACGACCATGATGGCTTGCCCGGATATGGAAATGGAGGATGCGATCCTGAAAGCGATGGAAGACGTGAAAGGCGTGAAGGCCGGCCAGTCTGAAAATGAAATGTTGCTGGTCGATGCTAACGGGAATGTTTTGTTGGTTCTGTCGAAAAACTAATTGAGCGGAAATGAAGAAGTACATATATCTTTGCCTTGTTGTCTTGAGCTTCGGTATCTTTGTTTCCTGTAAGACAAAAAAGGCGGTGGAAGCGGCTTTCTCTGATTTGGACGGCAGTTGGAATATTGTCGAGTTGAACGGTAAGACGTTGAACCCGACCGAGACGAACCAGGTTATCGAGTTTGATGTGGCTCGCCATACTCTTTCAGGAAAAGCCGGATGTAACCGGATGATGGGGCAGATCGAGTATAGCGATTCTCATAAGAACATCATTAAATTCCCCCAGGTTGCGACAACGCGTATGGCTTGTCCGGATATGAGCGGCGAGCGTGAGTTGTTGCTGGCTTTGGACAAGGTTGTACGCTTTGAAGCGGAAGGAGATGCGAAACCTGTCAATAAGATTGCTTTGTATGGCACGGACAACACCAAGCTGATGGTAATCGAAAAGAAGTAATTTTTATTGTGAAATGATTAAAAGGCGGTTCCGGTTGACGGGCCGCCTTTTTTATTTCGCCTTGATCAAAGTTTGCTGAAAGCAAAAAGAGACACGTACGGTGTTAACGATAATCGGGATATAGCAAGTATTTCTTTCTGATTTTTTTATATTCGTTCAATGCCGGTTGCCAACTTGCGCGTATCTCTTTCTCCTTTAAGCCGCGGACAATCTGGAAACGCAATTCTTTTGTCCCGGCAAGCAGGTCGAACCATTGCGGGCGGGTGAAGAAAAAGGCTTGGTCGTTTCCGGCTTTGTTGTAGAAATCGAGGAGGAATTTCAGCGTCAATCCGCCGGTAAAGGGATATTCTCTCAAGTCTGTGCCGTAGCATTCCCTGTCTTTATACAGCGGCTTCGTGTCGAATCCGGGCAGCGAGGCGGGCGTAAAGGTGAAATCTCCGTATTTGGGATCGGGGGCTCCCAGTATCTGGAACGGGTAGTAGGTCCCGCGGCCAACGCTGATTTTGGTCCCTTCGAAGAAACAGAGCGAAGGATAGAGGCGTATCGACTGGTCGTTCGGCAGGTTGGGAGAGGGCTTTACCGGTAGCCAGTACGGATCGCCGTGACGCCAGTTCTCCATCTTGACGATATGCAGTTTGCAGGTGTCGGGCGTGCTTTTCAGCCAGCCTTCCTTATTGATCATCCATGCCAGTTCGCCAACCGTCAGGCCATGTAGTATGGGTAACGGATCTACACCGACAAACGATTCGAATCCTTTTTTGCGCACAGGGCCGTCGACGAAGTCGTTCGGGTTGGGACGGTCCAGGACGATAAACTCGACATTGTTTTCGGCACAGGCTTCCATCACATAGTGCATGGTGCTGATGTAGGTATAGAAACGGGCTCCGACATCCTGGATGTCGAATACGATCACGTCCAGGCCGGCCAGTTGCTCGGCTGTCGGTTTCTTGTTTTTCCCGTATAAGGATATGATGGGAACTCCTGTTTTTATATCGCGGCTGTCTTGAACCTCTGCGCCTGCATCGGCCGTCCCGCGGAAACCGTGTTCGGGAGCGAACACTTTCTTTACGTTGACGCCTTCTTCCAGCAAAGCATCCAGCAAATGTTTCTGCTGTTTTTCGAGGATGGAGGTTTGGTTCACGACTAATCCGACCTGTTTGTCTTTCAACAGACGGGTAACGACATCCATACGTTCGGCCCCCAGTTTTAGAGGCTCTTTCTGTGGAGTGACGGCCTGGATCCCGGACATCAAGAACAGGCTTAACAGCCAGAAGGCACACCTGATAACTGTTCTCATAGATTCATTCCTTACTATTTGTTTCTGCAAAAGTAACGATTCTTTTTGTTTATTGCGTATCTTTGTGTCTCAATAAAGCGATTGAATGTTATGAACCCTTTAGATATTATTGCCAAATATTACCCGGTAGGTTCGGAGGCGTACCGGATTTTGGTTATTCATAGTAGAAGTGTGGCTGATAAAGCTTTGGCTATAGCCCGGATGCATCCGGAGATGAATCTTGACCTTTCCTTTATAGAAGAAGCAGCCATGCTGCACGATATCGGTATTTTCCGTTGTAATGCACCCGATATCGATTGCCATGGCGATGCGGAATATATTTGCCACGGTTATCTGGGGGCCGAACTGATGCGGGCGGAAGGCTATCCCCGCCATGCCCGTGTATGCGAACGACATACCGGAACGGGTATCACGCTGGCAATGATCGAAGAACGTAATCTGCCTCTTCCGCACCGAGACTTTATGCCCGAAACACTGGAAGAACAACTGATTTGTTTCGCCGACAAATTTTACAGCAAAACGAAGCTGGACAAAGAAAAATCTGTCGAAAAGGTAAAACTGAGTCTTTCCAAGTATGGAAGCGAAACAGTCGAACGGTTTGATAACTGGTGTAAACTCTTTTTAGGGGAATAAAAAAGGATTGACTCGCTAAATTGTTATACATTTGCCCGCTGTAACACACTGCAAATAACGACGGAATGTTTTTGAAATACAAATGCCTGATTATTTTGTTGCTTTTCCTCACAGGAAACATGATGACTGAGGCGCAGGAACTTATTGCCCCGACCGATACCGTGATGGCCGTTGTGGGTGATACGCTCGTCCCCGCCGGACAGGATAGTGTGCTTGCGTTGGACAGCGTACCGAAGAAGCAGACAGGGTTGGACGCTCCGGTTACCTACCAGGCGAAAGACTCCATCATCATGACTGGGGCGAACTGGGCTTACCTGTTCGGGGAAAGCGATGTGAAATATCAACAGATCGAACTTCAGTCCGAGAAAATCGAGATGAATATGGACAGCAGCTTGGTGTATGCCACTTTCGGCCTCGACTCGATCGGGGAGGAATTCGGCTATCCTCTTTTCAAAGATGGCGACCAGCAGTATGAGTCCAAGACGATGCGCTATAACTTCGGCACGAAAAAAGGATACATTACGGATGTGATCACGCAACAAGGCGAAGGCTACGTGACGGCCGGCCGTACTAAAAAGATGGACAACGATGTCTTGAATATGGTGGGTGGACGGTATACGACTTGCGATGAGCACGATCATCCCCACTTCTATATCCAGATGACAAAAGCGAAAGTCCGTCCGAAGAAAAATATCGTGACGGGACCTGTCTATATGGTGTTTGAAGATGTCCCGCTTTATCCGATCGGCCTGCCTTTCTGTTTCTTCCCGTTCTCGAGTACTTATTCTTCGGGGATTATCATGCCTACTTTCGGGGATGAAAGTTCGCGTGGTTTCTATCTGCGCGACGGCGGGTATTATTTTGCGTTGAGCGATTATATGGACCTGGCTCTGACCGGTGAAATCTATACGAAAGGATCTTGGGGATTGTCGGCCCGTTCTTCTTACCGGAAACGGTATAAGTTTTCGGGTAGTTTCAATGCCTCTTATCTTGTCACCCGTTTGGGCGACAAGGGGCTTCCCGACTATAGCTTGTCTAAGGACTTCAAACTGAACTGGACACACTCGCAGGACCCGAAGGCTAATCCCTACCGGACATTCTCGGCAAGCGTGAACTTCGCGACCAGCAGTTATGACCGTAACAACCTGAACAGTTTCTATCCTGGCTCGCAGGGGTTTGCGGATGCGAACCAGAATACCAAAGGGTCCAGTATCAGTATAACGCAGCGTTTCCCGAATAACCCGTTCAGCCTTTCGGCCACCATGAATGTGAACCAGCGTTCGAAAGACTCGACGATATCGTTGACGTTGCCTGATATTACGATTACGATGAGCCGTATCTTCCCGTTCAAGCGGAAGAAAGCGGTAGGTAAGGAGCGGTGGTATGAGAAGATTTCCATGAGTTACAACGGCTACCTGCGTAACAGCATCGATACGAAAGAAGACAAACTGTTCAAGTCGAGCCTGGTGAAGGATTGGCGGAATGCCATGCAGCACCAGATTCCGGTGAGTGCGACTTTCTCTTTGTTCAAGTATCTGAATATCTCGCCGTCGTTCAACTATACCGAACGTTGGTACACCAATAAGGTGGAAAAAGCATACGACATGCAGAAGAAGCAGGTGGTTGCACGTGATACGACTTATGGTTTCTACCGCGTATTCGATTACAGCACGTCGGTTTCTGCTTCCACCACGCTGTATGGTTTCTATAAACCGTTGCCGTTCTTGGGCGATAAGATCAAAATGATCCGCCATCGTTTCGAACCTTCGGTAACCTTGAGCTATACGCCAGACTTTGGCGCTTCCAAATATGGCTTCTGGAAAGATCTTATGTATGAAGATCAATATGGACAGATGCAGTATGCCACTTACTCGCCGTTTGAAAGCGGTATGTTCGGGACGGCCCCTAACGGGAAGTCGGGGAGTCTGAGTTTTCAGTTGGATAACAACCTTGAGATGAAGATCAAATCGGATCGCGATTCGACGGGAGAACGCAAGATCAGCTTGATCGATAAGTTGTCGTTGGGTATGAGCTATAATATGGCGGCCGATTCGTTCAAGTGGAGTGACTTGAGCGTAGGCTTGCGTCTCAAGTTCTCGAAGAGCTATACGTTGAACCTGAACGGTACGTTCGATACTTATACCTATGGCTACGATGAAGCGACGAAGAGTGTTCGCCGGTTGGATATTCCGCGTTGGCAGGCCGGTAAGGGATTAGGCCGTTTGCGGCAGACAGGTACGAGCTTCTCCTATACATTCAATAATGATACATTCGGCAAATGGTTCGGCAAGAAAGGAAACAACGATGATTCCAATAATCCTCCGGCAGACTCCAATGCATCGAACGATCCGGAATTCGAACAGATATCTCCGGGAGAAGGCGATCAACAAGATAAAACGGAAGGCGGGCGTTTGCGTGGTGCCAAGAAAGAGACGGGTGACTTCGATTCGTATGGCTATATGATCAATAAGGTTCCTTGGAGCCTTTCATTCAGCTATAGCATGCAGCTGCGTTATGGAGACTTTGATCCGAGCAAGCTCGAATATAAGTACAAACTGACACACGCGTTGAGCTTTAACGGAAATCTCCAGCCGACGAAGAACTGGCGTTTTAACTTTAATGCCACTTATGACTTCGATACGCATAAGATATCCTATATGACTTGCAACATAACCCGCGACCTGCATTGCTGGCAAATGACTGCCAGCTTTGTGCCGGTGGGTCCTTATAAGTCCTATACCTTCAATATCGCAGTAAGTTCGTCTTTGCTGAAAGACCTGAAATGGCGCCAGAGCAGCAACTATCGTGACGGGCAGAAGTGGGAGTAATTACCAATCTATAGGTGTCTGTCCGGTTGCGATCAGATAATCGTTTGCTTTGCTGAAATGCTTGTTCCCGAAGAATCCGCGGTAAGCGGAGAGGGGAGACGGGTGGGCCGATTTCAATATCAAGTTGCGGGAGGCATCTATGAAAGCGCCTTTCCGTTGTGCATACGAACCCCACAGAATGTAAACGATGTGGTTTCGTTCTTCGGCCAGGCGATGGATCACGGCATCCGTAAATTCTTCCCATCCTTTATTCTGGTGTGAACCGGCTTGGTGTGCACGGACCGTCAGGGTTGCATTGAGAAGCAGGACACCTTGGTCTGCCCAACGGAGCAGATTGCCGGTTGGCGGAACAGGTTTGCCTAAATCGCTTTCGATTTCTTTGAAGATGTTGACAAGTGACGGGGGGAAAGGTGTCCCGTCTTGAACGGAGAAGCAGAGTCCGTGTGCCTGTCCGGGTTCATGGTAGGGGTCTTGTCCGAGAATGACTACTTTGACCTTATCGAACGGGCAGTGTTCGAACGCGCTGAAGATACAGGGACCGGGAGGATAGATGGTTCTTTGGCGGTATTCTTCTTTGACAAATGTGATCAACCGGCTGAAATAATCCTTTTCAAACTCTGAACTTAATCGTTCTTTCCAGCTCTGTTCTATCTTGACGTCCATAATTGAAAATTGAAAATTAGGAATTGAAAATTATCTTTATCACGCGAATATCAGAAATAATTATCAATAATCCATCCTTAATTTTCAATTTTCAATTATTAATTTTCAATTAAATCAAGTACATGCCGGCTGCACGGGCTTCACGGCGCATTTCTTCCGGCCATATGCTTGCCTGGATTTCCCCGATATGGGCTTTGCGGAGATAAAACATACATAGACGGCTTTGTCCGATACCACCTCCGATGCTTAAAGGCAGTTCGCCGTTCAGCAGGCGTTTATGGAAGTATAGTTCTTTCTTTTCTTCCGCATTGCATATCTTCAACTGGCGGAGCAAGGCTTCTTTATCCACGCGAATACCCATAGAAGAGAGTTCGAGCGAGCGGTTCAGCACTTCGTCCCAAACGAGCAGGTCGCCGTTTAGCCCGACTTGTCCGTTTTCCGCAACAGTCGACCAGTCATCGTAGTCCGGGGCGCGTCCGTCGTGTCTCTCTCCGTTACTTAACTTGCAACCGATGCCGATGATGAAAACGGCTCCGTATTCTTTCGTAATCGCATCTTCCCGCTCTTTAGGTGTGAAGGTCGGGTATTTTTGCAACAAATCTTCGGAGTGTATGAAATGGATTTGCTGCGGCAATGTCGGGCGGATTTCGGGGAACATCTCATAAACTAAATATTCGGTACGGACCATGGCTGCATAGATGCGGCGTACGATTTCTTTCAGAAAGTCCACATTGCGTTCTTCGACTCCCATGACACGTTCCCAGTCCCACTGGTCGACATATAAAGAATGGAGATTCCCCAACTCTTCATCGGAGCGGATAGCATTCATATCGGTATAGATACCATAATCTTTTTCGATTTTATAATCAGCGAGAGTAAGGCGTTTCCATTTGGCAAGCGAATGGACGATTTCGGCTTTTGCATCGCCTAAATCCTTGATTGGAAACGTGACAGCACGTTCCGTACCGTTCAGATCGTCATTGATCCCCATCCCTTTTAAAACGAACAACGGAGCGGTGACGCGTCGTAACCGTAATTCAGAAGACAGGTTTTGCTGGAAAAAGTCTTTGATCTTTTTGATACCCATCTCGGTCTGCGATAGGTTCAATAAAGCCTTATATCCTGCAGGTTTAATTAAGTAACTCATATATTTGTTTTGTTTTATGTTTATGAATAATGCGTGGCAAAGATACTAATTAATGGCAAAATAACAATTGTGAGCCTTGTTTTATTTGCAAAATGGAAGCAATTTCCGTTAAGAAGCTTTCAAAATATCAAAAATAATCTTTTTTCGTCTATTCATTTGTTTTCCTGCAAGATTATATATACTTTTGCACTGTCTTTGGCTGGGTAGCTTAGCTGAATAGAGCGTCAGATTCCGGTTCTGAAGGTCGTGGGTTTGAATCCCACCCTGGTCACGATTTAAAGTATTTTTGTAAATGGCGATGCCTCTTTTAGGGGTGTCGCCATTTGCGTTTTATATGTGTATCAACGCATTGCAAATGAATGTTCTGTTGGAGGAAAATTTTGATTTCATATTCTTTGTGAATCGACATCAACACCTAAAATGTCACAAATAGGTTTGATCGGTACAAATTTTTCAGGTTCGTTACTTGCAATGATAGCGATGTTGTTTACTTTAGCGATAATCTTTGTTCCCATAATATAAAAAAGAGGTATGGTTTCGGTGGATGCAACGCTTACTCCCAATGCCTTTAAAATTTCTTTCTGATGCTGTCGTTTGCATCCCGATCAGCACGCTTTTCATTAACGTGCTGCAAAAGTATAGTCAAAATTTTTGAAACACTTGCTATAAAATGGGAGAGTTTTAGTGCGTTCGTATGTAACACAGTTTAACAAAAAAGAGGAACCAATCGGTTCCCCTTAGTTATGTGAGCGGTACAGGTGTTCAATTAAAAATAGCTCTTTTTAAAACTGGACCAGACTCATTTTAGTTACTATCTCATTGAATTTATCTTGTATGATCGCCTTTTGTTTTTCGGAAGCAAAAGCCAGACCTTCTTTATATTTACGCATCAATGATGGATTTATCCCAACAGCTTGCGCAAATTGCGATACATTGAAAAAAGGAAAGGTTTTGAAAAATCCGGAAAAGTCATATTTGTAATCTATCGATAGATTTTCTGTATACCATTTCGGAAACACACCTTTCTTTTCTTTGTAAAATTCGGCTTGTTCGTTTAGTACGTCTACAAAGTCATTTTTAGCCTCTTGCTCAGTCAGACCGTACCCGTACGCACCTTGTACAGATTTCGTGTAAACACCATAGCCGCCGTCTTCTGCTTTTTCGATAATTGCTACAATTGTTTTCATACAACAGATTTTTTGAGGTTTAGTCCAATTAAAGCCACTCCCCGAAGGGAGTGGCAGAACTTTTACTTTTTCAGTCCGGCATCCATCATCATCGATTCAAGCGTACCTTTCGGTATTTCTTTACTCGGATGACGTCCGACAGGAATGAAATAGTCGAAGTCCGGGTGAACATACTTGTGATGTTTCTTCCCTTTTCTGATTGTCCAGCCTGCGGCTTCAATCAGTTTGTAGAACTCGGAATACTTCATTGTGTAAAAGAACTATTATTTAATTGAACACTGCAAAAGTAACATATTTGTTCCAGATGGCCAAATGAAAAAGTAACAAATTTGTTCTTTTTTATTTGGCCTCGTAGAATGTGCCAGCATCTGTAAATTTTTCGATTAGTTTGGAATAGTTTTCAACTTTAATGACATTGGCAGTTTCTATAAATGTAAGAGTTTGCACCGGCCGATGAGATAATTGAGTTCTGAGTTTCCGGATAGTAATTGGTTTTTTACTTCTTCATTGGTATTGTTGATAAAGGCTTCCGTTCCGTTCAAAAAGATGTGACCGTTCGAAATGAGTACAGCGCTTTTTTTGTGGGCTTGCGTGTAAACTTTTCTTTTTTTGTTTATGTTTCATAAGTGAACAACTAAATTAAAGAAAGATTATGTCAGTGGTTTATAAATTTCTTTTTCCTTCCAGGCCGGAAGGGAATGCGTTTTCCCTTTTTCTGTTGGCGTTGCGTATACTTTTCGGAGTATTGCTGCTTTTACATGGTGTCCAGAAATGGATGAATTTTAGTGCTGTGTCAGGATCTTTTCCGGATCCGTTGGGCGTAGGAAGCACTATGTCATTAGGGCTGGCGATTTTCGGTGAGGTGTTTTGCTCCGTAGGTTTTATATTAGGAGCGTTCTATCGTCTGGCTATGATTCCGATGATCTTTACGATGGGAATGGCTTTTTTTGTGATACACGGGAATGATCCGTTTGCCGTGAAGGAACTGGCTTTTATTTATCTGGTGGTATTTGTTCTGATGTATATAGCTGGGCCCGGTAAATATTCTGTTGATCATATCATATCTTCTGCATTAAAGAAACAATGAGGTTTTTGCCTCTATCTGTATGATGTTGGGATTCGAATTTCGAAGGTTTCGGTGTCCGGAAGTCAAAGGTGACAGGTGGGTAATCGCTTGATAATAATCTATATAGTTTCGGATAAGGTGCTTTTGTTATTATGATAGTATGATGGTTGAAAAAACAACCGTCATGCAACCTATCATTCTGTATATCCGTTTGTTTTCAAAGGATTGATAACGAACTATGATAGTATGATGGTTGTTTGCAAAAAAAGGCATTCAATAGTGAAACGTTGATTGTGTCAGGCGGAGTAGAGATGCACGACGTCAGGAAACAAAAAAGGCGGGAGTTGTTATTCCTGCCTTTTTTGTTGTGTTAGCCTTCTCTTAAAAAAATAGTGAGAGAATAAGGTGTCTTTTTTGTGTTGGTTGGGAAAATAAAAAAAGCAACCATGTTGACCATGATTGCTCTTTAAAAAGAGGTGGGCGTTGACGGATTCGAACCGCCGACCCTCTGCTT
>ULRN01001723.1_pt1 | contig 30402 bp, 46 predicted proteins | sample 1955461 | NCBI WGS metagenome assembly ULRN01 (sample SAMEA4835683, study PRJEB28245) | human gut metagenome | biome: gut microbiome; material: fecal sample | place: Denmark | collected 2008 | reverse complement strand
AATTTATGGCAGGTAATACTATAATGACTGCAAAATCAACTTTTGGAGATGGACTTCTCATGGATTTCGCACCTGATAATACTCAGGCTACTTGTCTTACTCATGCCCTTAATGCAACCTTATTAACTATGAATGGTAATGAATTATCATTATAGAATGATATGGGTAATGGTAGAGTAGAGACAGCTTATTTACCTGAGGGTTATATTCCAGTAGGTACTTGTGAATTTGGTGATATTATTTACATTGTATCTTACAATCCAATAACTAATAAGTCTCAAATAGGATGTTTTCCATCTCCTGAGAGAAATATTAGTAGTGAGGAATTAAGTGGTATTAAAACACAATTTAACTTAGAAGAATTTACTAAATCAACTGACTTTGGTTTTAGAGAAACTATAAGTAATTCTGTTAAAAAAGTTATTTATGACAATAGTTTAAACCCAGGAGATAAATTTATCGTACACTCTGGGGATATACATGATAATATATCTAGAATATCAGATTATGGAAATAAATCACATATTGTAGGAGCTTTTCCTAAACAATTTAAAATAAATGTAGTAGCTATTGAAGATTCTGGTAAAATTAATTATTTAAATAATGATTTAAAATGGTATGATGATTTTTATATAAATTAGGAATCTACTAATAACTCTAATAAACCTGATATAGATAGTTATAGAAACTTATTAAGTTCAGGATATTCTGTATTCCAATCTAAAGTTTCAGGTAAGCTAGCTATTTTAATAGAATTAGAAAGAATATAGAATTTTAGTAGTACTTATGAAGTTTTAAAGAGTTCTGCTAAATAGACTGACTCTATTGAACCTACAAACGTTAACTTTCAATAGTACGATATATATGTCAATTTCAATTGGCAAACTAATAATCTTGATGTAAATCCGAAAAGTATAGTTATATACGATTTTAAATGGGCTAGTAACTCAGGAGATGCTAATAAAGCTGGATAGTATTATGTTACTGGAGATGAAGTAGTTAAGGTTGCTCCACTTCCTGAAATTCCTACAACTGATGAAACTAAAAAATATATAGAATTAGAAATAACAGGACAAGCTAATACTGATGATTATGATAAGTTCTTAAATAGTAACTATCAGACACAATCTGATCAATATAAAGGACATACTAAGATTACACAGTAGATAGAAAATGGCATTCCTGAAGAAGGTAAATACTACTTAGATTTACACCATATTGTAGAAGGAAAGTATTATAATAATAAAGGAGGATCAGCAGATCCTGTAGAAGTATAGGATTGTATAGTAAATAATTATTTTAAATCTTCTATAACTAAAGAAGGATTTACAATAAATATTCCTGATACTGATAGTAAAGGTAACAAGATAGATAAGAGGGATTTAATATTATCCTTTAAAGTAGCCCCTATGATGGAATATGGAGTTCTCTCTGATTTAGTGCTAACACATTACATAGATTTTAGTAAGATAGGAAGTGGTGAAATTAATCTAGAAGGCTATAGGTATTATATAGGAGAAAATTTATGTACTTTACAAATAGATAGTTCTATATATCCAGAAGATAATAAAGGAGTAGCTGAAATAGAAGTATAGTTCTACGATAATCAAGGATTATGTGCTAAATATTTTATTAATAATTTAGTTTCTTATTCAGGTATTATAACAGAATATATACCATTAAATGGTAATTCTTCAAATTATAAATTATCTAAATAGAATGGCAAAAAATTAATACCTCATGCAGGTCAAATGTTTACCGACGGTACTATACCTAAGAATGTCGATACTACTTTATCTTATGTTTATTTAAATACAGAAATAGGAAAAGATGCTAAATTGAAACCTATAGAAGTTACTTATGATAAGGAACGAAATATATTTTATAAGGTAGATGATCCAAATAAATAGGAAGTAACTATTAGTCCCACTTCTCCAATATTCTATAATGATGCAGGTACTTTATATAGTAATATGTTATATGCTGTTAAGATAATATATAAATATACAAGTAAAAATGTTTTAGGGGAGTATAATACCGAAGATAGTAAGGGATTTAAGTTTGAATGGAGATGGTTATGGACTAACACTATGTTTAATTAGTATTACTATAATGTAAAAGACTTTAAAGACAACCAATTTGAATTAACTTTAGACATAGGAGCCCAGTATTACGCTAATTTTAAAACAAAGGACATTACTGGTTATGAGGGGCCTCAAAATAATACTTCTGATGTTTTTAAGGGATTGGGTTTAAATTTAAGTTATATAAATAATGGAGAAATATAGTATACAGTAGACCTTGGATTACAAAATACATATAATTCATTCAGTTTAAAAGAGGATTCTAGTGACGCTGGAATACTTAACACTCCGATTAATATATATTCGGGAAATTCATATATATAGATTCAAGAGGATACCCAGAATAATGAATATTTAAAATAGTCTAGTGATAATACAGCTCCTAAAAATATTGATAAAAAGTATGAATGGATCATAAAAAGATAGAACAACGATTAGTCAGGTGTTGCCAATCCATGGGAATCTAAAGAAGCTTATAAAAATTACAAACCTTTATTTACTGGTACATTAAATGCAGAGGAAGCTTTAGATGTAATAGAATATGTGGGTAATGATTTAAAATCTTATAATTCTTCTCTAGGTGTAAAAAGTACTCTAGCAAAATTACGTAATAAATAGTCTTTAAAAATTAATCTGGTTAATCCAACTCTATATATTAAAACATACACTAATTAGACCACTGCCCATAAAGAAATGATTAATTTGATACAAAAAGGATATGAAGAATATGGTTTAACTTTAGAAGGGAACTCTTTTGGTTTTAATTACGTATATTCATTATGGGCTAACAGAAGTGGTGATGATGGTAAGGATAAGCAAAGATATATAGTAAAGTGGAATCAAAGTAAAACTTTAAAGGATATTAATGAACATGTAGGAGATTTAGATTATTTTGGGAGACACGATGCTAAAGAAAAGTGGGAACAAATAAATAAAATGGCTGAAATGGCTGAATTATGGCAAATAAGAAAGGATTATGGTACCTCTCAACACTCAATTTGGAAAAGTAATGGCGAATATTTTTTAAGAGGGGGTAAATATGATGTAAATTCTTCTTCACCTTTTGATCTTCCAAATGGATTTTTTATTAATTTATTAAATTTTGGCGTTAATTAGACTTATATATCAAAGACGAATGATACTAATAACGCCTTTAGAGATAAAATATTTTCAAATAATGAGGGTTTTTAGGATAATAATATATGTGCTCAGTTAGTATTTAATTATGGAGGTGATATTCATTTATTAAATGATTATATTAATATATCTGCTAGAGGTAATAATATTTAGTTAAAGACCGCTTTACAAGATCTTGCCAGTAAATGGGCAGGATGGTTAGCTAATACATATGTATTAAATTAGTCTAATTTGGTTTCTAGTTTACAATTAAACGAATTAATTTATTCTAATTCAGTAACTACTTTTACCAAAGATATTGTTTATTGTACAAAGATAGCAAGTGATAATAGCTAGTTATTATTAAATAATTATGACTATAGTAAATATTTAGAATAGATACAAAAATATAGTAATAATACTTCCAATTCTAATATTACTATACAATTTAATAATGTGATTAAAAATATTCCTATACAGATTTAGCTAAAATCCTTAATACCAGTAAGACCACAGCAATCTTAGAATATCACAATAAAACCTTTTGCTGATAGAACTTTTGATAATGTTTATATATCTGATATATCTGCAAATAATTTATACTGTATTCAGAATGATACAATGATACTTATTAATAATAATTAGGAAGTATATGCATTAACCAATTATAGTAAGTCTAAGGCGGTTTTCTCAGAAAACAAATGTAAATTTTCTATACCTAAAGCCTTTATGTATCAAAATGAATCTTTGATTCCTAAAAAATCTTCTCCCGCAGGTATTTAGTTATATTCTTAGAAATTTGTAGGATCAGGCTGGGGTGGAGCTGTAAAAGATTTACTTATTTCAGATACAATACTAGTTGAGGCTAAGCATGTTAAATGATGAGTGATATAATAAGTTTTAATGTACAAACTAAGATATTACCTACTAAAGGTAACTTAGTGTATGAGTACAATCCATTTAGAAATTACAGACTAACCTAGATTAAATATGAATATTAGGAGTAGTTATATACAGAATAGGAATTAGAAGATAATTTTAATATTTTTATAGATAAGACATATGAAGTAGTACCAAATGCAACGTTGGAGGGGGATAAAAAGATAGAACTTATAGACAGTCCTGCTATAAATGTATCAATAACTGCATTTAAAGATGGCTCTTACAGACGACATTTCAAAATTGAAGGTAGAGACTCTTCTAATAATCCTGTAACTGATGAATGCGGTAATTATTTACCTAATAGGACTCCCGCAGTTTCCTGGGTAGTACGATATAACAATAAGCTATACTGGGAAGATGATTTTCTTAGTAATATAAATTCAATATTTACATATACTATAGGCACCTAGTGGCTTAAGAAGACTATTGTTGAGGGTAAAGAAATTTATGAACCTCTTACTGAAAATTTACCTATCTTGCATGAAAAAGGAGAATTAGTAGATTTTGTAACAGATGAGTTAAAATTTGACTTAGAGCATCCAGTAAATATTGTTCCACAATATAGTTATGATGGTTCTGTTAACTTAATTATTAACGATGGTATAAATACCCCTAAACTAATTAATAGTAGGTTTAGTGCTACAGGTAAAAATACTTATGAGATAATAGATAGAAAAGGTAATAATGACACCAATATTTATGATTAGGGAGACTAGTTTGAGATAGATACTTCATTATATAAAAGAGTAATTAGTATCCCTAAATTATCTTATGAGGGCACATCTTCGGGTGGTAATCTTAAAGTTGGTAATTATCATTTTTATATTAAATTATCTGATGCAGATGGTAATGAAACAGATTTTGTTGCTGAATCAGGATTAGTCAGCGTATTTATAGGATTTGGTAATCCCGATAGTTTAACTACAGGTGTCAAAAACTAGAATAGTTTTAAGACAGTAAATCTATATTTATCTAACATAGATCCAGCTTATGATTATCTATATGTTTATTATTCTAGATATACTGCGGAATAGGATGAAAACTTTAATACCGAATACATAAAAATAGATAAGAAATTTGTAGTATCTAATTAGGGTACTTGTAATATAAGTATTAATGGATATGAACCTACTATATCTATAACTGCTACAGATATTAATGACACTTTTGAAATAGTAGATGCTGCTAAGGCGTAGGTTTCTTGTCAAAATATGTTATTTTTAGGTAATGTACATAAACCTGAAATACCTTATAAAGAATTGTCTGATTTATCTTTACACTTTTTGCCTTATTTAAGGAATAAAGATTATGAATGTAAATTTGATTAGAATTATAACTTAAATACTTCATCTTTAGGTTATTGGGATTCCCAGTATATTTATAATTATGTAGGATATTGGAATAACGAGTTCTATAGACTTGGAATAGTTTATATACTGCCTAATGGTGAATTAACTCCTGTATTTAATATTAGAGGATGCAGCAATATAGTTGAGTATAATTCAGATCTTAATTTATACTCAGATATACCATTATATCTTAATAATAAACGTAATTACGTTAATTATAATGAAACAGATTACTAGTTAATAGCTACTAATACTAGAAACAAAGAGTTAAAATCTACAGCTCTTAATGAGAACGTTAAAGGAGTAATTAAATTTCAATCTGATAAAGATGCTGATACTATACATAGTTTAGATATTAGAATTAATAATGAAGCTATGTAGGAACTAAAGAAGTATGTTAAAGGATTTTTCTTTGTTCGTCAAGCTAGAATCCCAACTATATTAGCTCAAGGTATTACATTAGGACTAGATTAGAACTCTTATACTCCAACTATACCAACAGCAGGAGGTTTATTAGAATAGTTATCTGATTCTTTGGATAAAACTTATGTAACTACAGAAGATATTAATGATGTAAATTATGTTTCTGAGGGGTTCTTATCTAGATATTAGTTTAAGTTTAAAAAGAAATCATCTGGCTTATGGGGTGCAATATGTAAAATAGCTGCTATTACAGCTGGAGTTGTAGCTTTAGGCGCAGCTACAGTATTTACTGCAGGAGCTGCTGGAGCATTAGTTGCTGGATCGACATTAGCTGGAGCAGTTACGGCTGGTAGTACTGCTTTAGGAGGAATCCTAGTTGCCGGAGGAACTGTAACCACAGGACTAGGATTAGCTACTGGAGTGGCGGGAGCTTCTGCAATTATAGCTGTAGGAGCGGGAACTGCAGCAGGATTGATAACAGCTGCAATTGCTACAGGTCAGGAAATTAAATATGGTATTTAGACTTGGTAGCATAAAAAACTAGATGGAAGAAATACTAAATGTCCTAAGGGGTATAAAATAGTTGAATTAGATGAGTCTAGAAAAGTAGGAGGAGATTTCGAAAATAGAATTATAATTAAAGACAGTTCTAAGAATAAAACATAGGTTATTTTATGTCCTGATTTTGAAGTAAATCAAGCTTATTTTAATTAGTTATTTACTGGTAATGAACATTTGATAGAATCTACAAAAGCTTAGGGAAATAACTTATTATTGGGACATAGTTCTAATTATTTTTCAGAGGATGTAATTAATAACTATAGACATTATTATATGCCTGATTACTATGATACTAATTCTAGTATATCAGGAACTTATAAATTAATTAGTGTCCCTGAAGATGTTAAATGTGTAGGATTAGATAATCTAAAGTTTAGAAGTAGGGCTGGATACGCAGAAGAAGCTTGGCGATATGAATCTGTGGGTGATGAGTATAAAACACAAAATGATAAAAATAATAAATCAGAAACTGATGAAGAAACAATAAGTAATAAGTAGACTAATTCCGATATAGTGAGAGGTATTTACGGAGCTTATTTAGGAGTAGCCAATACTTCAGATAAATTAACTCCTGCAACTACTGTGAATATTTATATACCTAAATATGATAGTAGCAATACACTTAAGTATATTTAGATAAGAATGGATGATAACTCTACATATTCTGCTATTACAGATAGAATTGATATATCAGAGTCTGATAATTATTTAGTAACTAAAAAATCCTAGTTAGTTAATGATTCTACTGACTTTTACAAAGAGGGATATTAGTTTTCTGCATTTAGGGGAGATTGTTATATATGTCAATTTACTCATAGGGTCATAAGAAACTTTAACTCTCCTTCTGCTCCTTATAATGATGAGATTGTTGATGAAAATACTTGGAGGGATAATTATAATCCATCTAAAACGGAGAGTTATGAGAACATAAATTTAGGAGACGTTAATGCTGTTTAGTTAGGTATGTGGGTGACCTTTAGAGTACGTTCATCCTACAATTTAAATATACGTACTTTAGATAGTTCTAATGTTGATGAAAAACAAATGACAGGACACTCCAGAGGTTATTTCCCATATACTCCTATGAGTGTGGAAGGCACATATAAAATTCCAGAATCACACATTTATAATAAGGGATTTAGTAAATCTTTAAGTGATAGATGGAATAATCTATTGCCTGATGTTCCTTATATTAAGAATTGGTTTGGAACACGTATTATGTATTCCGATATTCATATTAATGATGCATATAAGAATGGTTATAGAGTATTTAGAAAGACTAATAGTGTTGATTATACTAGAGAATATGGGGAAATAACTAAGTTAATCTCGTTAAATTCCAATTTATTAATTATATTTGAACATGGAATTGCAGTTGCTCCAGTTAATTAGACAGCAGTTCAATAGGTATCAGGATAGCTTGTAGCCACTTCTAGAGTGCTCCCAGAGACCCCAACTATCATTTCTGATATGTTCGGCAGTCAATGGGTAGATAGTATTCTGAAGACTCCTGGAAAAAGAGGAGTCAGCACTTAGTATGTATATGGAGTAGATACTGTAGCTAAGAAGATTTGGAAGACTGATGGAAATTCTCTAACTTGTATTTCAGACGTTACAGTACAAGAATTTCTGAATAATAATATTACTCTTGGAGAAAGAGAGACTACACCTACATTAGGAGTTCGTAATGTAAAAACTTGTTACAATTCTTACAAAGGAGATGTAATGTTTACTTTCTATGATAATATTACTGGTTTCTAGGAGAAAGTATGGAATTTATGCTATAATGAGTTGCTAGATAAGTTTATTACATTCTACAGTTGGGTTCCTAGTTTTATGGAGAATATAAATAATATACCATTCTCATTTAATAGAGAAACGTCTAAGTGGATAGCTAAACTAGGTACAAGTCACTCTACTAGTTCTTTTGCAGATGGCATTACTTTAACTAATGTAGTATTTGATCCTACTTTAGATGAGAGAGTATAGAATATATCAGTACCTATTAGTTATTTAACTAAGAATGGAACTTATAAAACTACTTATGGAACAGTAATGACAACAAGTTATTTTGTAGGTATATTACAATTATCTAATAGAGTAATTCCTAATTATAATGTACCATATGATATTAGTTATGAACTATGTAGAGATATTTATGGTAATTATAAGAATTTTACTTTACAGAAGCTAAAATTTACTAATTCTGAAGGAGAAATGTAGGAGTCATTTCCTTTAAGTAATGTAGGAGATGCCTTGTTCCCAACTCACGATGTCTCTGTATATGGCTTATATATAAATCCTAAATCACCATTGTATACAAGAGATTTAATGGATGAGACTGGAGTTCAAAAGGTCTATTTAACTACTAAGGATGAAAAGCATAACAAAACAAGTAGTGTATTTATACATAAAGATATGAGGGCTATGTTACTTTCTGAACTCTACTATAGAAATAAAAAGAACCATGCTTATGCTGATACAGATGTAAATAAGTGGGAGCCTAATACTAAAGAAAGTATAGACATTGCGGAGTAGCAGTTAACTGCTGTTGACATATAGGGTGTGACTTCTGACAACTGTTTAGAAAAATTTAAAGAAACAAAGGCATATGAAATTATTAATAATTTATATAATTAGTATGGTAAGTTATCAGCTTAGATAGAAGTATCTAATGATGTTTAGTTATCTAAATCTACTAATATTATGTCTATGTATTTTAAATGGAAAGAATTAGTTTCCTACTCTGATAATATGTTTAAGTATAATGATAGTCCTATACAAACTTATATAGTTCATGCACAAACTATTACTTATTCAGAATTAATTCATACTAATGCTCCTATATTCAAGAATTTGCAGGGTAAAAGAGAAATGTTACCTAAAGATAAATAGATAAATCCTGATACCATAGTTAAATTATTAAATATCAGAGCTACTGTTAATGCTACCATACCTAATTCTGAACAAACACTAGAAGATTACTATTATAATAAAGTAGCTAGTTATAATGTAGCTACTTATGAATCTACCGTTGCAATTATTCCTAAATGGAATATGCAGTTCTTAAGTACTGATTTCTGGAAACATGGCTAGGCAGGTTCATTTGATATAGCAGATGACATATATCCATGTTATTGGTATGGTAAATAGCATCCATTTGAATTTGAGTTTATTGTAGTTAATGATCCTAGTGTTCATAAGATATTTACTAATTTGGAATTGATAGCTAATAAAGCAAAACCTGAATCTTTTCATTATGAAGTAATAGGAGAGGCTTATGATTTTGCAAAAGATAAACCAAATATGTATTTTAGACAAGAAGCTATGAAAGCTCTTTGGCAATACAATGGTTGTGATATTGAGTATAATAGTGACTTCCTGAAGATTTAGACTAGACAATAGAACAAGTCAGCAGATTTACCACATAATTATTTTGCAAGAGCTAAGTATATTAATGAAGTAGAAGACAGTTATATAATGGCTTAGGTAGGAAAACATGATTATAGACACTTATCTGGAGGTGAAATTGTGTATTATCCGAATAGATAGGAGTTCAGAGTTTGGAATCACGTTCCTGCTATTGATGTTGATGATTAGTCTGATACTTCAGCTTCTTCTTTTGGGGGAAGAGGTTTAATGGCTTCTAATATGCGTTATCTTGAGGATAGATGGAAAGTATAGATAAATCCTTTACTGATTACTTATAAAAATGAGTATGAAAGAAAGGATTCTACTAAGGCTTTATGCACTCCAGAAAACTCTACTTGGAAAGATGGAGCAGGCACTAGAGCTGGGGATAAACTACCTCCATTACCTTTATATAATTCACCTATTCCAGATGCAGTAAAAGAAAGAGGTGAAATAGCAATTCCTGGATATTCTTCTTCTGTATTGACTGGATATTCAGAAACCACTGAGGGTAGGGATAATGCAATGTATAATTTATATAAAGTAGATTTCGAGAATGGAATACACCCATTTGATACATCTTCTTGGTTAGATGATGTGAATATTTATAAGTATAATTTTGGAAGTGCTCAAAATAGAAAGGAAACTGATATGAGAGATAAATTCATAAAGATTAGAATTAGATATTCAGGTAAAGAACTAGCAATAATTGATTTTATAAATACTATATATCAAGTTAGTTATGCATAAAAAAATAAGACTAATATAGAAAGGTTAGGCAGGATTTCAGTTTGTATAGTAGGGATTAGTTGGAGGATTAGTCCCTACTACAGCTGGTTCTGTATTAGATTAGAATACTATGAATGCTATCAATTAGCAATAGATTAATATATGGAAAGCACAACAAGATGAACAGGCTAAGATAAGATAGTAGCAAATAAGTTAGAATTATTAGACAGCTTCTAATGCTTTAAATCCCATCTCTTCAGGGTTAACTAATTTTGGCATAATGTCCGGTAATTATACAATGGCTAATCTAGGTTAGTTAGGAGGCTCTCTTAGCAGTGGTCTTTAGTTAATGTCTAATTGGAAAAGTCTATCTAATTAGGACAAAGCGACGGGAGTAGCTGGAATTGGTGGTCAAGCAGTAGATACTTTAGATAATATGTTCTTTGGTAAATAGCATGCTAAAGATTCAGGTTTAACTAAAGGATTAAATAATGCTTATGATTCTATATCTAATGCTGCAATGATGTTTTCTCCTGTAGGAACTATTTTTGGAGGTGCTATGAAAGCTGGAAAATTTATAGGAGATGGATTATCTGCATTAGGAATAGGAACTGATTAGATGACTACTACTGATAAAATATTAGATAGTAGCTTTATGAAACTTACTCCTGTTAGTTGGGCTAATGGCATGTTTGGAAAAACGACACAATAGTTTTCATCTAATAAAAAAACTATTGAAAAAGTTGGCAGAGATTATACAGATTCTGTAAATACTATAGAGGATGCAGTTTCTAAAGCAGATAAAAAGTATGGTTTATTTAGTAATGGTGCTAGAAACCGAGCTAATAGACTTATTGATACAGCTAGAGCTCAATAGAATATTATGACTAATATATCTAATGAATATCAAGATTAGTTAGCTAATAAATCATATTTAGCTTATACTAGATATGGATAGGATATTAATGGTGGCATACAACAATAGTATTTAAGAGCTGCTAAACACGGCGCTATCTTATAGAGAATTAATCTAAGAAAACATAGAAAAGGTGGTTAGCTTAAAGATAAAATAGATATAGAAGTTAAATAGGAATAGTGGCAACCTATAATTAATCTTGAATATCCAGAAGTATCTAAATTGAAAGAAGGAGGATAGTTAGAAGAATCTAAAGAGTGGGCTCCTATAATTAGTTTAGATATATAGAAGTTAGAAGAAGGTGGTAAAACTGATAAGCCTAAACAAGAACCTGAGAAGGTTGAGGAAACTAATTAGAAAAATGTTATTCCTGAAGGTGCTTTACATGCTCATAAGCATCATATGGAAAATGCGGAAGATTTAACTAAGAAAGGTATACCAGTAGTTGATAATAATGGTGAACAACAAGCTGAGATAGAACGTAACGAAATTATTTTCTCCTTAGAAGTAACTAAGTAGTTAGAAGATTTACATAAAAGATATTAGGGATATACTAATACTTAGAAAGAGAAAGATGAATTAGCTATTGAAGCTGGAAAGTTACTTGTTTATGAAATTCTACATAATACAGAAGACAGGACTGGTTTAATTAAAGAATGCAAGAAAGGAGGTACACTAGATGGGAATAAGTGATTTATTTGTATCCTATAATTAGGTATAGGCTCCTTCTTACTTAGAGTCTCCTTAGATAGAATATACTCCAATAGGAGAAGAATTAACTAATTAGGAAAATTTAGATAGAATTTAGTCTAGAAATTAGAAAAAAGAAGGATTTGCAGGATGGAATCCTCTAGAACAAAATACTTCAGAAGACAATTCAACAAATACTTCTCATACTCCTGCAAAGGGTTCTAAGTCTTTTAATTTAGCTATGACTTCTTATTTAGCTAAACATCCTGAAGATGCTAAATATAGATAGACACTTACAGAAATAGCTGCAAAGGAATCTAATTTTAATCCTACTGTTAAAAATGCTAAGTCATCTGCTAGTGGATATTTCTAGTTTATAAATAGTACAAGAAAACAATATGCACCACATTTAACTAAAGAACAATTCTTAAATAATCCAGAGGAGTAGATTTCTGCTGCGGTTAAGTTACTTAAAGCTAATAGAAATATATCTAGTAAATTCGCCAATTTAAGGGGTCTTAGTTAGTTACAAATTGATTATGGAATGTGGTTTAGTCCGGCAGCTTTAAGTCAATATCTTAAAACTGGTAAATCTAATTTTAAAGATCCACAAGGAACTAGTTTAATGACAGTATTAAATAAAATGGCTTAATGGATAAGAAAAGAATAATTATAGGAGAAAAATCCTATACTTGCGATTTATTTGAAACAGAATAGGAACACAAGAAAGGTTTGATGGGTGTGGAATATCTTCCTCCAGATAGAGGTGCTTTATTTATTTGGTCTGAATAGTAGCCAGTTATAGAGATGTGGATGAAAAATACTAAAATTCCACTTGACTAGATAGCTATTAATGATGACGACGAAGTAACTGCAGTATATAAAGCTTAGCCTGAAGATGAGACATTACATCCATTTCCTAATGCTAAATATATACTTGAAGTAAACTAGAATTCAGGTATAGAAGAAGGAGATGATTTTGAGTTTGATGAATCTGATGATCCTAATAAATATGTAATGAAGGTACTTGCTCCTGATGGTTCAACTCAGATGGATTTATAGGGTGGAGAACGTATATTTAGTAGAATTTCTACAAAATAGATGATTACTTGGGCTAAAAAGGCGGAAGCTAATAAAGATAATAAGGAGTTATTTAATAAGTACTGTAAGAGACTTGGTAAGAGAATGTTTAAAGAATTATATGCTCAAGACCATAGAGAACCAGAATATGTAGATACTCCTGAATCTAAGAAAGATTAGAACGATAAAAAATAAATAATTACATAAGTCATCAAAATTATTTGCATTTTAGATAATTAATATGTACTGTTGAAATACATAATATTATTAGATAATTAACTAGTTAATTAACAAATTAAATTTAAACACATGCAATTTATTAAGAAGTTTCAAGAAGGTGGAGCTGCTCCAGCACCAGAGGCTGCTGCTCCACAGTAGGGTGGTGAAGACCCAACAGCTATGTTGATGCAAGGTGCTCAGCAAGCAGTACAAAATCAAGATTGTCAAATCGCTATTCAGGTATGTCAAATGGTACTCGAAATGCTTGGTGGAGGTGGTGCCCCAGCAGAGGAAGGCGGACCTGAGGCAGGTGGTTCTCCACAATCAGAACCTGTTTATCGTAGAGGTGGACGTCTTGTAAGAAGAATTTAGAAGTAATCAATTTTAAACGTAGGGATATATCTAGATACTCATTTAGGTATATCCCTAATTTTATAATATGGCAGAATAGACTAAAAAATCGAAATATAATTTTGGAGGTCACGAATTAGATGCTAAATTATATCTCTAGAATATAAGAGATAATGCGGAAACATTCCTTAATTCTAAAACAGATTGGACTCCAGAACAAAAAGAAGAATGGAAGCATGCGTATACTAATTTTACTAATGCTTTATAGGAAGATATAAATAATGGAGGTGGAAGATTCAGTACTGATGAATTTGGAACTATAACAGACACTAAGGGAGAATTCTCTAATACAGATTCTGATAATTACTATTATAATAATAAAGGTCAACAAATTAGTTAGGAAGATTATGATGCCTTAAAAAAGAGAAAGCAAGGTAAGTATTAGGCTTTTGAAGCTAATAGACAATTTGCTTCCTATGCTAGTTAGATAGGTAAGGGGTTAAGAGAAGCTTTAGCTGCTAAAAATAAAACTTCTGACGGTACAAATGGATTTGATTATGCTAAGAATGGATTTGATGCTTATTGGCAAAAGAAATATAATCCAGCAGGAACAGCTAATGACCTTCAACCTTATTGGAATAAAGACAAAGAAGGAGAATACACTAATAGAGTAGCTGAAACTATGGCAGACTTAGATGATTATATGTCTAAGTAGGAAATGAATGATGATGTTAAAGCCGCTTATACTAATTATAGAAATATTCTAGGACAATATAATCCAAGTGATAAGAATTTTAATTTAGATACTTGGAAGAATAACATGGTACTTGCTGCAAATAGGGCAGGTATTAGTGGATGGAATAATGGATATTTCAACATTGGTTCTCAAAGTTCTGCTTCTTCTGAACCTGATAAGAAACAAGCTTTTGATATTAGTGATGATGACCAAGCTTTGGCGTATGCAGGTTTAACAGATTAGGCTTTGGCTCATCCTGAGTTAAAAGATACCTTATTAGCACAAGCTAGACGTAAATATGAACAAGAAAGTCAGGCTATTATTGATTAGGATAAAGCTGAGTAGAGACAACTATAGAAGGCTGCTCATAATAAAATATGGGAATAGTATTTACTTAACAATCCATATGTAGGAGATGTAAGAAAAAGAAGATTTGATGCTAACCATACCTATAGAGCTGGACTTACTTTTACAGGCACAGGAATATCCAATGATTAGTCAAAACAAGCGTTACAAGAACTTGGAAATGCTTTAGGTAGACCTGCAGATAGTGATGATTGGTTTTTAACATCTATAACTAATCCAAAAGTAGGTGCTAGAATAAATAACTTAGGTCTTGGTTTGGCTTATTATCTTCCTTTTATCGAATCACATCCAGAATACGCTAAAGCTTTTGGTAAATATGTTGAAACAACTCAAGACTTAAATAATAATACTGTATATAAAGTTAGAAATTCTAAAAATAAAAAGGGAGAATATTTATATTTCACAAGACCAAAGGGAGATGCCACAGTGAGATGGTACCGTAGTAAATCTTATCAGGATTTAAAAAATAGTATTCCTAAAGCTTAGTGGGGTTTCAAAGTCCAAACTTGGAAAGAAGTTAATGAGAGTAATGAAAATAAAAAGAAGGCTGAAGATAAAAAGGCTATTAGTAATCCTCAGACTCCTCACGATAAAAAGGTTGCATTAATTAAATAGGAGAAAATAGGAGGAAATCCTTTTTCAGACAAAGCTACTGCTTTAAGAGCTTTATCATTACTTACAGATGTGGGCTCTACAACTGCTAGTTTTTCAGGCGTAGGTGCTCCAGCTTCTGCTATATCAGGTGCTATTTCTACAGGTATGAATTAGACTGCCGATATGTTAGAGGGTCAGGGATTTTTGGAATCTCTAGGTAATAATGCACTTAGTTATGGAATGGATGTTTTATCGGCAATACCTTTTGTTAAAGGAATTACAGGTACAGGTAGAGTAATAGCTAAAGCCACTAAATTAGCTCCTCATATTATTACAGCCTTAGGAGCTATATCAGTATTAAAAAATAAAGATGCTTATATAGGTTCTTGGAAGAAAATGACTTCTACACCAAATTAGTTAACTAGACAAGATTGGTCTAATATATACGATTCCTTAAAACTTTTAACTGCTGGAACTAGAGCAGGAACACAAGCTATAAAGGGAAATAGAGCAATGAAAGGTGCTCTCTCTAAGGATAAAGTTAAAGTTAAGACTAATGAAGGTTATGTGACTGTAGATAAGTCTAAACTTGAAGGTATTAAGGGAACTAAAGGATTAGAGGCACAAAATAAAGCTTTACAAAAAGCAACAGGTAATTCTAATTTAAGGTTTAATGCTGCTAGAAATAAGTATCGATTCTGGAAAACTAAAGATTAGGCTAAAATAAAAGAAGCTGATGTGTATGACTTCACTAAGCCTAATACCAGAATGATAAATGGAGTAGAATATGAAAGACCTTATAAATGGGGTGAATTAGGAATAGCTAATCATCAATGGCAGGCTCCTAAATGGATGAATGGTATTCTTGATAAAATTGAGGTAAGTGGCTTAAAACCTACTGGTAGAACTTAGGCAGATATTGATTATGGAAATAGAAAAATATCTTAGAACTTCTCAGTAGCTTAGCTTAGAGAATTGTCTAATCAAATATCTCCAATAGTAACTGAGTGGAAGTCTTTAAAAACTTAGGCACAATCTGCTAGAAAGAATGCTGCAGAAGCTTTAAGTAAAGCAAGAAAAGCTACAGATCCTCAAATTAAAGCTAATTATGAAAATTCAGCAAAGAGTTACTTAGACTATATTAGAAATAAAGCTACAGAATATTAGAAGCTTAAAGGAGCAGTAAAAGATGGTAAAGTTACATTTCATGTAGGTGATAACTATAAACCAGTTGAAATTGCTTGGAATGATATACTTAGAAAATATGGTATTAAATATAAATAGGGTGGTTCTATTTAGAAATTAGCTAATGGTAATAGTATAAATGGTAATCCTGCTAAATAGAATAGTGTAGGATATACTAATGATTATAATTGGAATACTGATGTGTTTTCTAAAAATTTAGACCATATACTTGGTAGTCTTAAATAGTATAAAGACGGTTATGCTAATTGGTTAAATACTATGTAGGACTTACACTATAACGATTATACTAATGCTTCTAAATAGGATTATTTAAATACTAATGCATATAATAATGCAACTGTTGGTTAGTATTAGGATAAGTATAAAGCTGGATATGAAGACGAATGGAACGTAAGTCCTGAAGGAAATGATCCTGATGGTTTGGGATACAATACTCTTGGAATTAAGTCAGCTCAAGATTCTGGAAAATTCGGTATAGTGTCGGGAAATGCTAACTCAGGTGATTGGTTAGGTAATGGTAATATGTATAAAACAGATAATTCATTTGGAGGAATTACCGATGCTAGAAGACTTTTAGGTCGTGAAGGTGATTTTAATGATGAATAGTTAAAACAATATTAGCAAAAGTTCAAAGAATAGGGATATGATTTTTATTTAGACCCAAATACTAAATATTATAAATTAAAACCTTACACTAACCCTTCAAAGACAACTGTAGCGGACTAGAATAAACCTAAATAGCCTAATAACTTTAGTTTAAAAGATGTTATAAATAAGATTGATGTTACTGATAAATGGGGTATTCCTAGAGCTATGTATGCTGACATAACTAATAGAAAAGTTACAGATATGTTAAAGAAGTAGCCTATATTATATGACCCACAAGAAGACCATCGTTATATTCAGTCTGATTTAGATGCAGAAATGAATGGTCAATAGGCTGCAGCTTAGTTAGCCAGAACAGCCAGTCATTCTATTACATCTGATGGAAATCTACAATCTATGCTTTAGTTGGAGGCAGCCTCTAAAGGTAATGAAGCTATTACTGCGGGGCGTCAATAGAGTAATTAGAGATTAAGAGAAATGTAGGAATAGGCTTGGTAGCAAGAAGTGGCTAATCATACGAGTAGATATAATACAGCTATGAAAAATAGAGAATCTCTCTATAATATTGCTAACGAAAATAGGGCTTTAGAAGCAGCATATCTTAATCAGAAATTTACTGTATGGGATGCTCTAGCTTAGGAGAAAGAATTTAAAGATAAATCTGATTATGAGCAAATGAGAGCAAGAGCAGATTAGTTTGCACAAGGAGATATAAATAATGCTATTAAATATGGTCTTTCTAATTATGCAGATAAATATGGTTTAACTCCTGAAGATGTTTCTTTATGGGATAAGGTATATACTGATGGTACAGTTAAATTGAGCGATATTTAGAAAGATCCAATTAAATTAAGATAGTGGAATAAGATATTATCAGCTACTAGATAGATTCAATAGGATTTATTGGGAGAATATTATGGTATTCCTAAATCTAAGTATTGGACTATCAGACAATCTACTCCTTCATATAATTACAGTACTAAAGCTAAAAAAGGTGCTAAGTTAAATTTACGTAAGGTAAGAGAAGCAGCAAAAGGAGAAAAACTTGCAGCAGCACGGTTAAAGGCTTAGACTGCAGATGCTGATAGATTCTATAAAACTACTAAAGACCATATAGATAGAATGTATGCTGCTATAAGTAGAACTATGAATTATAGCAGTAATAAGAAAAAACGTAAAAAGAAGAAAAATTATGATATTTAAGTTTGACTAGGGAGGAGCCACTCCTCCCTATGTTGCTTATTAGCCAGTTATAGTGTCTGATAAGCGAACTTCAGCTATTCCAGAAGAAGCCGTAGCTGCTAAAGTAGCTAGTGATGCTGATAAGGGTAAATTAACTAGCAAAGATTTATACACTATGCTTAAAGAAAAGCTTAAAGGTTTACCTAGTGACGTGGATGTAGCTATGTGGAAACTTCAATCTGTTGAAGAGTCCCTCAATTTAGATTTTTTTCATGATTTTACATCTAATGTAGAAAATAGGTATTTAAATGCTTTACAAACTATGAATCAACTTTCATTTAGTAGAGAATAGTATGATAAAGCTTTAGATAATGTAAAATCTAATGGAGGACTTAATGAAGCGGCTATAGATTAGTATGGTCAAGTATATATGACTAACGGTAAAGATTATAAGTTAATGTCTCCTGAAAAAGCTAAATAGTCTGGATGGAAACAAATGACTAATTAGGATTTACTCTATTTAAGAGCTAATGACCCTAGTTTATCAGGGAAAGATGAGATATTAAATGTAGTTAATAATGGTATAGGAATTAGTCAAGTAACCAAAATGATACAGGATAGTATTGGAAATTTAGGTACTAATAGTAATTCAGAAACTGCTTATGCTACAACTCAATAGGGTTAGCTTATACAAGGACTTAATGATTTTATTAAAGCAGCCCAAGAAACAGGGCAATATGATGCTTCTATAGAAGATTTATATAAAGCACAAATAATCAATAAAACACAGGCTCAGTAGGCTCAGTAGGCTATTGCTTATATATATAAAACATTACCACAGAATGCTAAATCTTTATTAAAGACTAGAACTAAAGGAGGAACTGATAAGGAAGCTTTAAACTTAATTAGTACATTAGTATTATCTAAAACTAGTGAAGACAGATCTTTTACTGTAGATTTGGAGGGTGGTCCTACTAAAAAATCTATGTCTAAAGATGCTAATGCTGGAAGTAAGGATGATACAGAGTTAAAAACTTCTCTTCCATTACAAGTTATGTAGGATATGGGAGAAGCTGATATAGCTCCGGTAACTATTGATAAAGGCGACGGAGTACAAATGTCTGTATATGGTTCATTCTTCTCTGCTATCAACGATAAAAAAGGTGAACCTATTGTTAATACTTCTCTATAGAATATGTTAGCTCAATCAGGTTTGTAGGATATAGTTAAAAATGTTAGAAGTATAACTTTTGGAGATTAGAAACTTACTCCTGAGTAGTTATCTAAAATCACATATAACAATACTGGAATTGTTAGGGCTGATTTACCAGTAAATGAAGATGGAACTGTAAAACTAAGTGTTCTTGATGATTTTAACTCAGCTATGAATGAAATTAAAGGACTTGGAAATGCATCTAGAGAACAAGTAGAAGCTATTAAAGCAAAGTATCATCTTGATCAATATCTTAAAGATGATGGTACTCCTGATCCTAAACATACTGCTCCATTTATGCTTACTGAAGGTTATACTACAGAGAAAAATGGTATTGAAGACACTGCATATGTTAAACATATCAAAAATCCTACGGATGATTAGATACAATTAATTAAAGATTCTCTTACTGTGGGCACTGGTAAAGATGCTAAAGTTCCAGATATAGACACTTTTGATTGGTATAATCCATTTGATTATTTTGGTACTGAAAATATCTATAAAGCAACTGTATATATTCCAATATCTAATAATGTAGGTGCTGCTATTAGAGGAGGTAATTAGAACTTAGATTATAATGAAGCTCTTAAATATGAAATGAAGTATAGGAACTTCTAGAGAATGAATAATGCAAAAACTACAAGCGCTGACGTATTATGAACGATTGGTTAGTAGCAAATATAAATAATCCCGATTTTACAGTTTCTGACTTTAAAAACATCGCGGATATGAGTATAGATAATACACAATTTTTAAAGAAAGATTAGTATTTAAAGTCAGATTTTATTAAAAATAATCCTGCTTTTAAAGGAAACAATGGAGACTTTGATTAGAAGAAATTTGATAAATATTATGATTAGAGACTTTAGGATTTCTAGTAGTTTAAAAATGATAAAACTCCGGCAGGATTTGAACTTGATGTTTTTGATACATTAAGAACTCCTAATGATAAGGTTAGAAATAATGGTCTTAAAATAGGTAGAGGGTATAATCCTGATAGATAGAAAATTGGTATTGAAGGAGTAAATGTTTGGAGTAAACCTGAACATAGTAGGTCAGAGTTAGCTCAAACATAGAAAATATTTAATTCTGAAACTGGTAAATTTGAAAATTGGACACCAAATGATGCGTTATTTAATGGTAAATCTGATTTTGGTTTGAGCTGGTTAAAATCCTTGTTTTCAGACCCATTAGTATTGGCTCAATACGAAGAAGATACTGTAGACAAAGATGGTACTAAACATAAGAAAGGGGATTATAAATTAAATGAAGAAGGTACATATTATTATGAAACTTTAGGAGGTAGAAGTCCTATTGGTAAACAAGTATTATCTTCTTTAGATACTCTTACTGTAGATGGCACTAAATTAAATAAATATGATTTTTTCGATTCCGATGATATCGAAAAATCCGTAGGAGGAGTAATTGCTAAGAATGTAGCTACTCTTATACCTATGTTTGTAGGAGGTCCAATTGGAACTGTTTATTCTACAGCTCTTATAGCTAGGGAAATGGCTAAATCATTACCTATGTTATATGGAATGACAACTGCTTTGTTTAGTGATTCAGAAACTCCTAAATGGATGAACACTATAGCTGCTATGGGCGATAAATTTACCTCTGGAACTTCTGACTATGCTAAAGAACATACCTTTAGTGTTGAAAATTTTGGTAATCTTATTTCTGATGTAGCTTTATAGTGGGGTTAGCAAAAAGGCATTGCCTAGGCTATTAATAAACTAAAAGGCAGCAAAAATTATGTAGAAGAAGCTATGGAAGATGCAGCTAAATTATATAAAGCTAAAGCTTCTTCTATGCCTATGTAGGCATTATCCTAGACTGGAAATTGGCAAGATAGTGTTCTAGGAGCTGCTTGTATTAAAAAGTACTTACCAGCAGCTGAAAAAGCTATGAAAGAATCTACTTAGCTAGGACGTGATGCTTCATTAGCTTATATGGCTATTGTGTCTAATTCTGACGTATATGGAGATGCCCTACAACATGGAGCTTCTAAATAGGATGCAGCAGCTATAGCTTTAGGTAGTACTTTAGGTATGTATGCTGTAGACAAATATGCACATCTTGGAGAATTGTTCTTTGATGATGCCACAGAAGATAGTGTGAAAGCAGTTAGAAATGCTATTAAAAATGAATTATTAGGAGAAGTAGACGAGAAAGGTGCTAGAAAAGGAGGTTTAAAAGCTATATTTGATCAAATCAAGGCTTCTAATGATACCCCAGCTAATAAAATTGTACGGAACATACATGCAGCTTTGGATAAAACTAAATCCATTTTAAGTAACTATGCAGATGATTTAGCATATCATACCACGGGATTTTTAGGAAAAGCTGCAGGTGGAGGTTTAGAAGAAGTGAGTGAAGAACTAGTTACAGATACTGCTAAATCTATATATTAGTTAGCGGGGTTTTTAGGAGCAGATACTTCAACTTCTAATGTAGGAGCTTGGGATAATGCATTAGAACGATATTCTATGTCCTTTTTAGGAGGTACTCTTGGTGGAGGTATTTTTTATGCTAAAGAAGCTTTTAATGGAGCATCATATAAAAGAGATAAATCTAATGAAGAACTGGCTACCTTAATTAGAAACGGTCACGTAGGAGAACTACGTGATGAAGTGGAAAAGTTACGTAAGAAAGGTAAATTAGGAAGTACTAAATTATCTGCTAGTGATTATGAAATTACTTCTAAGGGAAAAAGGGTTTGGTTAACCACTAACAATGAGGAGGATTCTTAGAATTAGAAAATTGCAGATTTAATTAATGATAAAATTACAGCTATAGATACTGTAATAAATAATAATCAAGTTGGATTAACTGATGATTAGTTATTTAATACAATGGTATTAGGAGAACAAAGATATTAGATGTATAAAGATATTGCTCCTATAACTAATTATTATGAAGATTTTAATGAAGTCCTATCTAATTTAATTAAAGCTGAGTTAGACTACAGAACTGCTTCTCAAACATTAGATGGTTCTACAGAACTTACTGATTCTAATAAAATTACTGACCAGAAATTAAGGGCTTTAACTCCTGAATAGCAACAAAATAGAAATAATGCTCTTGCTGTATTATAGTAGAAAGTAGAGAAAGCTAGACAAGCTAAAGATGAATTTTTATCAGGAGACACTTCTCTTGATTATACTCGTAAACTAAATTTTGCTCTAGACCCTAATTTACACAGTCCATTTATGGATATAGATGCTGAAGCATTATGGAAAGAGCAATTTGGAAACAAGTCCATGGATGAAATATCTGATGAGGATAAATTACACTTTTATACAGTAGTTTTACCAGAAAAATAGAAGTTTTAGACTAAGGAAGCAATAACTAAATCTTGGGATAGATTTAAATAGATTGAAAAAGTTATCAATCCTGAGTTACATAATTTAACAGATAATGCTCCTTAGTTTAAACAATGGCATTAGAAATTTCAGCAAATAGTTAGTTAGTTAGATTCTAAAGATTTAATATCTAGTTATGCTAATTATGACACTAAATTAGATACAGAATCAGATGATGAATATAATGCTCGAAATAGTAAACTAGTAGACCCTGTTAGTGGCTAGGAGATAGAGACTGATTAGGATTTTATTAATCGTAAGAATAATAGAACACGTCAAATTGAAGCTCTTAATGATTAGAAAGATGCTGAGTGGGTTAATAATATAATGTAGTAGTTAGCTGTAGTAGGTAATTAGTTAGACCCAATAGCAGCAGGAACACTAAAGAAACTTATTCCTAAGAGAATCAAAGATGTATTAGCTAGAAAAATATAGTTAGCGCCATTAAGTAATGAAGTCAAGAGTATTTTGGGTAATCTCAATACAGATTTAAGTAATACTAAGGAAGTATTAGATACTATTAAGAATAGTGCTTTAGCTAAAACTAAGAGTTTAGTTAAATAGAAAGCAGCAAGTATTCCTAAGGTGTATACAAATTTTAAAGGAGAAGAGTTAAATCCTGAAGATTTATTTATGATTGATGGAATAGAAGATATGACTATTTAGGATTTATTGGATAATCCTTCTTAGTTATATGATATTGATGATGATTAGAAGTAGGATATTGTTAACCAATTACAAACTATTACTGATCCAGAATTATAGGATTAGATATAGAATACCTTAGCTAATATAAATGATCCTCAAGCTACTATATAGAATCTTAATTAGATATGGAAGTCTGCTCCTAAATATAAGAATATAATAGAAAATTTATTATCTTTATATGAATTTAAAATATCTAAGGAATAGTCTGATAAAGTAGTTAATAATCTTACTGATTTAGCGAGTGTAATTAGTCCTGATACTAGTATATCTTCATTAGTAAATGATGATATGGGAATCTAGGATTAGTTAGATTCAGATGTTGAATCATATGTTTAGACATTAACTCAAAGTGTAAATAACGAAGTAAATTCTCTAGTTGCAGATGTAGGTAACAATGCTATAGTTAAATTACATAACTCTATATAGAACACCATTAAGAATCCAGTAATTGAATTGGTTAAGTCTCTTGCAGGAAAAGTTCTTGATAAAACTCAAATGCCTGATGTTATTGATACTTTAACTAAATTAGACACTAATTTTGATGAAGTTGAAAATATTGGAGAATTAGTACTTGATGGTGAGCAAATGAAAACTCTTTAGAATACTAGAGATGCTTTGGCTATGGTAGCTACTTACTTATATGCAGCTTCTAGTACTCCTACAGGTAATAATGTCATAGGACATAACAAAGTAATGAATGAGTATGCTAAAAAACATAGTGACACTATTCAAAACTGGGAAGAACTTCCTGAAATCGATGATGATTATGCAACTATATATCAAGAACAACTTAATTAGTTTATAAAGACTCTTGATGCATGGATTGATTTATCTAATAATAATGATATAAATAAAAGAAGACAATTTGAAGAAACTGACAAAGCCCTAACTAGAAGTCTTGATGGTTTATGGCAGGCTAATAAACAACATTTCGTAATTGATGTAAAAGATAAACATTATAACTTGTTAGAGGGTAGTTTGGATGATAATGTTCCAGATGTTTCTCTATTTAATTATGAAAAGGCTTTTTATGGTAATTTTTAGAAAGCCTTATAGGAATCAGGAATGTCTGTCTCTGAATTTTTAAAAGAATCTAATATTCTTGACAAACTAATTAGTTTTAATTAGTTAGGAGATTAGAGAAATACTCGATTAAACCCTAAGATGCAGTATGGAGATATGTCAGAATATGACAAACTCCAATATTTAGCAACTATATTATCACTTAATCCAATCGATTTTTATAACTTCTTAAAAACTTCAGTAGGATAGAACTCTGATAAAGCACCAATAGCTAGTCAGGAATATGCTTCAAAAGTAGCTATTGCTTAGACTACTTAGACTTATAGAGACATAATGAAATATGCTTTTGATAAGTCTGGAAGTAATCTATATAATGCTAATAATACAGTAATTATTACTGGTGATGCTGGTAGTGGAAAAACTTCTGTAGTAGGTAAATCTGTTATTGATTTTTTGGGACCTGAAACCAAAATACTATGTGTGGGACCAACTTCTACGTAGGCTTAGGGATTACTTGCCTCATTTGGAAAAGGTAAATCAATGGATATTGAATCCTTAATGAGAAAACTTTTAGGAGATACAGTTTGGACAGATTTAAAATCGGATTTAAATATAGAGTATAAGCCAGGTAAAAACTAGTTAGAGAAAGATTCTGAATATTTTAGTTATTCTGCAGGTGATTTTGCTTAGACTAAACTTAAAAAAGACTTTACGTTTAATTAGTTAGATGAAATTCCAAATATATTAGCTATAGATGAAGCTACACATATTCCAGCTCCAGTACTTCAAATTCTAGATACTTATATGTAGAAAAATGGAGGAACTTTAATGTTACTTGGAGATGAAAAATAGAAAGGATATTATAATAAAAATAATGCTATAGGTAATATGAGACCTGTAGATTTGTTTGCATCTAGAACTCCAGAATTAAGTGTATCACTACGAGATAACAATATTTAGAAATAGGCTAACTTAAATAATGTAAAAACTTTATTGGCTCAGGTTCTTACAAATCTTTAGGAAATGTCAGAATCTGACTTATCAGCATATTGGAAACAAGTCGCTTAGTTAATTCCTAAGTTGGGATTTAGAGTTTATAATGGTAATAGTCTAGCAGGAGATTTAATTACTCCAACATTATCAAATGACACTATTAATAAATTAAAAACTTCTTCTGATATTGGTTTTATTGGAGATACCTCTAGTGCAGCGTACTAGGCGTTAAAATAGGCTGGTGTAAATCCTACTGTATTATCTAAGGATTAGATGCAGGGTTAGGAGTTTGAATATGTAGTAATTGATCAATCATTCACTAAGCCTGACGAAGACATAGATATAAGAAATTTCTTATAGGATTTATACACTTTAATGAGTCGCGGTAAAACTGCTTCTATATTTATTGATAATGGATTAAGTAGCATTATAGGTAAAAATACATAGGATGATTATACTGCTAAAGCCCCTAGTCTTAAGGATAAGATTAATGGAAAGAGTACAATAGAATAGCTAAAGGAACGTAAATTATCTATATTAGATTAGTTGGATTTATCTCCTATTGAAGGTTTAAATGAAACATCAAACTAGAATGCTAACTAGCAATCTACTTAGCAAGCTATAAATCCTACAGATTTTAAAGCACCTGAATCTTTAAATATAGATAAAGATACTGAAGAGGCTGTTAATTAGTTAATTGATTCTGAAGAAGAGACTAAAGATTCACATGAAGTTGAGGATTCAATAAAAAGTGAATTTACAGTAATGTCTTGGGGCGATTGTACTTTAGTTGGGGCTAAAGCTGTGGAAGAAACTCATAAAGGTAAAAATGGTAAAGACTATAAAGGAAATGCATGGTATTTTGAACCTGATTAGAACGGAGAATTACGTAATATATCAGCTTTAACAGACTAGAAATCGGTTTTCTGGTATAAAGATAAACATACTTTAGAAAAATAGTTATATTAGGTAAAATCTGCTCTGATTTTTAATCATAATTATGATGAAACTATTTTAGGTACACATACTAGAGTAATGCCAACTTGTATAACGGACAACTTTAGTAAAGCTGATTGGGATGCAGGCACTTATGAATTAGAGATTCGTTCTGTTGAAGGGGAAATTTAGCCTTCTTTTAAGCCTATGCCGGAAGTAGGTATGACTTATAAAGGAAATAAGTATGTGGCTAATATTATATTTAAGGTTAAAAATAAAAAAGGACAAATATGTAAATTTGACTTAGCAGGTATTAATAACCCTGAAACTTTAACTAGCAATTTAAGTAAAATAAAAGACAGAATTAGTCAAGAACTTTCTGATCCAACTATTTCTAATGAAAGAAAATCTAAATTATAGAATATTCTAAATACAATCGAAAATAGGTCTTAGAAATGGGCTAATTTATTTGATTCTTGGATAAATAAGTATAATAAAGAGGGTAGTTTTTCTATAGATATAAGTAAAGCAATAGTTAGATAGAAACATACTTGGTTTACTAAGAGAACTGGACCAGAAATAAGACTAGGAGGTAGAATTGATCCTAATGCTGTTGACAATGTTAAGGATTTTAATAATATGAAGGATAGAAATCCTGGATTTGTATTTTCAGAAGTATATACTTATGCAGCTAAAGATCCTACCCTATTGAATATTGATCCTTCTTTAAAAGGAAAAGCAGTAATATTTGTTTCTTCTGATACCTTATTAAAACCAGAGGATTTAGTTAAATAGTACATAAACCAAATTCAAGATCCAGAGCATAATTAGCCTATAGTCAGAATGATTAGACTTCATAATTACGGTATGACATTTAGTCAAATGACAAGTAATGAGTTCTGTAATAAAATTTAGGGAGGAGATGATACTCGACTTCCTTATAGAGCTAATTATCATGGAATTTAGATGTTTGTTTCTTTATGGAACTGGAGAGCCGCTTTAAGTAAGTTTAATGAGGCTTTAAATAATTGGATGCAGGAAAATAAGTATGATACTAAGAAGCTAGATACATTAATTAAAGCTCAAAATTATTTATTTAATAATAAATAGGTAGATGTAGACACTTATTTAACTGGTAAAAAATTAACTAAAACCGACTTAAATAATTTAGAAAAGTTTAACTAGGAAGTATGTAAAGATATACCTACCTTTAGATTAGGTTACTCAAGTAAACACGATTTTCATGTTTAGAGATTTAAAGTTGCTGGTAGTTAGGCTTATAGGAATAAGTCTGAAGCTAATTTAATAGTCATAACTCCTAATAAAGCTAAGCAGTTCTATTAGTTAAGTAATAGAATATTAGGTGCTATTTGTCCTTCACCTTATGTTGACACTTTAGGTCTTTAGTTATTACATCCCGGTACTCAAAACCCAGACGGAACTAGAGAACCTGATACTCCTTGGGGAGAAAATGAATTTATCGATATAAATAGTGCAGAACATTAGAGGACTCTTTCAGGTTTATTTACATCTGATTTAAGAATTGTAGAAACTAGGAAAGATGGATCTAAAATAGATGTTATTTATAAACAAGGCGAGTAGTGGTCTGCAATTCCTAGATATTTAGGTAATATTCTTAGAACTGTTACATTCTATTAGTATAACCCTGATTAGCTTTCTGGTAACTATTCAGAATCTGCTAAAGTGTCTTGGGATGATAATGGAACAAGGAAAACAGTAAGTACTCAGATAGGAGATTTATTTGGCGATGGAGGATTGTTAAAAACAAAAAAGGATATCAAAGCTAAACCTGGAGAACACCCTGATAGAAGTCTTGCAGATATGTTTGATTTAATGTTCCATGGAACTACTGATGATATTCATAGAAAATATGATAAGAATAACCTATTAATGAGAGCAGATGATGCTAGATTCCCTTATGGTTTCTTCATTAACCCTGATATATCTAGAACTAAAGAAAGTGCTAGTTCTACTGATATAATTAGTATTAAAGCAGGAAAAGAAACCGTATTTTATCCTATTAAAACATCTGATGAGTTATTTACTTCAGATAATGATTTAAGGGCCGCTGGAATTGATTTATCTATTGACGAACTGTTAAATAATACAGTAAGCCTAACTAATTCTACAAATACTTAGACTAGTACTGCTCCAGCAACTACTTAGTCTAAAGTGATTCCATTAGAATAGAGAATGCCTGTAGCTGCAGAGGTTCTTAAATAGGTTAACGACTCAGGTTTTAGCTTTGACGAAGATACCTTAGAGGAGGCTGTTGATAAACTAAATGAAATTACTAGAGATTAGATAATAGACGTATTTAAAGCTGTTGGTTAGGACTAGACTTTAGAGTTACCTGTAAATTACACTTATTAGAAAACTGGAGATGTTAAAAAATAGACTTTAAAAGATATAATTAGCTCTTAGGTTCAAGGTGGTTTTAATTTAAAAACTAAGAGTGTTAATGGAGAATCCAAATTAATAGTAGAAAATAACGGAACTGAATATGAATTAGATACTGAAACCCGGACTCTTAAAGGTGATTAGGTCTAGAAAGTCAACAATAGATTTGATGAGCTAGTTGATTTTGGCGGTAAGAAAGTAAAACAATCAGTGGCTCTTAATTAGTTACTAAATAGCTAGGAATTTAGAGAACAAATTAACGACGATGATACTTTAACCAGTTTTATAGAGGAATTAAACACTCTTATAAATAATGCCAAAACTCTTAATGAGGATTAGATTTCTGAGGCATTACATAAATTAAAAGATGACTTTAATTATATAGATATAACTGGACTAATAGAAGAGAATTATCCAGAATTATATAAAATATTTGAATGTTAATGGCAGTATGTAACTTACTAAATACCTATAGTCCAGCAGATATAGGTAGAGCTTTAATGACTTATTCGCGTGACGAAAATGCTGATAAATTTATTGATAGATTTATAAACAAATAGGGGATACCTAAAACGACTAGATATAAATTAGATTCGTTAGATTCTGAAGATGATATTTAGAAATCTATTCAAGGATTTAATAAATCTATGGATGATGCAATAGCAACGCTAACTTCTAGAAAACCAGATTTGCTTCCTAAATTTAATGAATTAAGAAGTAAAGTATTAGAAACCCTTCATGTAGACTTAGACGAACACTCGTCTGGGTCTACTCCAGAAGGAGATAGTTCTATTGAAGCTAAAACTACTTTTGAAATATTAGATAATAATTAGTTAAGTTTAGATGAACATCTTAAAGAAATATATGGTACTGGAGCATATAATATTATTAGACAGCTAAAGGAGGGATTTAATGATAATCTTTTTGCAGCATGCTATTATAATGCAGCTAATGGAGCATTAGTTGTACAAGCGGATAGTATATTAAATTAGAATCTTATTAATCTTAAAAATAGATATTTTAAGTAGATAGTAGAATATTTAAAATCAGTAGATTCTAAGTATGAAAAATTACCTAGTGAATTTGTAAATGAAGAAGGATTTATAGGAGGTAAGTATTTTTATGTAATGCAAGCTTTCTACGATCATATAAAACATATTCCGGATTTACAACAGACTT
>ULRN01039626.1_pt1 | contig 30428 bp, 18 predicted proteins | sample 1955461 | NCBI WGS metagenome assembly ULRN01 (sample SAMEA4835683, study PRJEB28245) | human gut metagenome | biome: gut microbiome; material: fecal sample | place: Denmark | collected 2008 | reverse complement strand
TTCAAATTGAACGGCGGATTCGCCATGATATAATCAAACTTAAGTTCCTTGTGCTGGTCATCGGAGAATGTGGACACGGCTTTATCACCTAAATGGTAAGAGATGCCTCGGATAGCCAGGTTCATCTTTGCAAGTCGATAGGTTGCCGGCTCAGACTCCTGCCCATAGACATTGACAGCTTTAGTGTTTCCGCCGTGAGCCTCTATGAACTTTGCAGCTTGGACAAACATACCTCCGGAACCGCAACAAGGGTCATATACCGTTCCGTCAAAAGGTTCAATAAGAGAGGCGATAAGCTCTACAATAGAATGCGGAGTGTAAAATTCCCCTTCCTCTTTGTCTGCGTTGATGGAAAAAGCCTGCAAAAAATACTCATATACACGTCCTATAAGATCGTGGTCATTGAATTTTTGTGGGTCTATCTTGTTTATTTCATCTACTACGCTTTTCAGAACTCCCGGTTCAAGGGCCGTTTTCGTGAAAATCTGCTGCGGAAGAGCATTCTTCAATTTAGGTTCGTTGTCATCCAAAGTTTTTATAGCCGTATCGAAAGCGATAGCCATGCCGGTAGGCGATGTGAGAATCAGTTTGTCCCAGAATGTTTCATCTGTCAGGAAAAACACTCCGTCCTGCATATACTGGTTGGGACGTGAAAGTTGCAGCTCAATGAAAGTTTTATCATCAATGCCCTGCACTTCTACTATTTCATGCCAGATTTTCTCCTTTTGCTGTTTGAACCGTTCTCCTATGAATTTCAGGAATACAAGGGTCAACAACAAGTCGCGCTTGTCTGTCATGGCTGCACGCCCACGCAGACTGTTACGACAATTGAAAAGTATCGTTTCAAGGGTCTCTTCCTTTACCGTTTTATTCTGTTTCTTAGCCATTTTACTATGTTTGTATTCAATTTAAAAGCATTTGCATCAATTCCCATTTGGTAAATCTTAATGTCAGGATTCAGTTTTCGTGCAATGCCTATTATTTTTGATTTCTCATCTGTTGCCATATTTATTTCTAAATAGACTGACTCGAAACACTCTCCTCCAATTTTTGGGAATGCACGAACTTCTTTCCAATCAATCGGCCCTTTATCATCATTTTACCCCGGCAATAATGCCATATATGTGGGATAAGTGTCTAAAATAAATAACCAGACTTCTTGTTCATGCCCCCAAGCCTTTGACTTTGTAGATAATTGATAGTGGAAAAAATCTTTTACATCCCTGAAATAATCAGGCTTCTCTACAATATCCTTATATTGCACTTCTACTTCGGAACAACCAATCATGGTTACTATAATATAACATCATCAATCCACCGTTAAAATCAAGAGACTTATATAATTTGACCACTCCCATAACTCTATTATTCAGTTCTCAACAAATCATCCACAGTTACACCCAATACTTTGGATATCTGGATTAAAGTCTCCACATTAGGTTGCGTTGTGTTTGTAACCCATTTGGAGATTATAGCAGGATCTTTATCCAGTTGTTCAGAAAGCCACTTGTTGTTCTTGTCTTTTTCTGCAAGAACGACTTTAATTCGGTTTAATAATTTACGCTCCATGTTATATTCATTCTATCCATGCGTTTACAAAGATAGATATTATTCGTAGAACAATGTGACTAAATTGGATATATTTTGCTACAAATGGCAAAAAAATGAGTATTACGTCAATTATGATAATGCGATTTTATAAAGCCTGTTTTTAAAAGAAGGATGCTTATCGCCATTTTTTACATAGCAAATTGTAGGCAATTATTTTTGAATATCGTAAGTTTACGGGAACTTAATGGCCTCAAACCTGCTAAAAAGCGATATATAGTAGCTATATATCAGACTAATACAGATTTTATTTCGATTCAAGCATGACAACAGAATTTTGGACAAATGTCATTTTATTATCTTTATTCGGATAAATCTGTACTTTATGAAAGGTTAAAAAATATTACCCGGTAGTGTAATTCCCAAAACATGGGGTACTAATCCGATTTGGAAGGGGTAGTAGTGACATTTTGATAATCTTAAATCATATTCCTTCATCACCCCAGATATGATATATTTCTGAAAAACAAGAGAAACTAAAAGAAAAGGCCGGACTGTTCAAATAAAATAAACACAGAACGAAGTTGCAGTAAACTTCCGTTATTTTGATAAAAATCTTATATTTGTGCACACACCGCAAGATTATGCAGGAAGATGAGAGTAAAATAAAATGGAGCCAGTTTTTAGCTGGTGATAACGATGCTTATTGTTGGCTATACAAAGTCTACATACAAATGCTGTTCCGTTACGGGCATCGTTTTACCTCCGATACAGAGCTTATAAAAGACTGCATCCAGGATGTTTTTACCGGATTATATAAAAACAGGGAACGTCTGGCCACGCCAGATAATATAAAAGTGTATCTCTTCGTTGCCACAAAAAACAGCCTCCTGCGTACTCTTTATAAAGAATCTATTTACGAAAGGAATACGATGGAACAAGTTCCATTCTCACTCGAACCGACAGTGGAAGAAGAGTTTGTCAATAATGAACAATACAATAATCAACAAAAGAAAATCAAAGAGATACTTTCCATACTAACCCCCCGTCAAAAAGAGATCATATATTATCGGTTCATTCAAGAAATGAGCATGGAAGAGATCTGTATACTAATGGATATAAATTATCAGTCGGCACAAAATCTAATACAACGATCGTTGAAAAAAATCAAACAAAATTATAGTTCTACCGGATTATTCCTTTTGCAACTTTACCTTTCAGCAATGGTTCGTTACAAATTTACATAGTGTTCAATATATTCATCCGACCATCCAAACCTATATCAACAAAACTCCTTCACGGAATTTTATAGGAAACATTGTTCGCTGTTCCTTTCTGTAACGATTAACGATTCGATCATTTTTTCGGAACAACATGATTTTCCTCTTTTTTTAAAATAAATTCTTTTTAGTGAGTATAAAACTGGCAACAACGTCTCTTTATCTATAAAAGCCCTTTAAGCAAATGGGAAAAGATTATACAAAATATAAAGCAGACGAGTTACTGAACGACGATTATTTCCTGTTATCGGAACTATATCCGACAGAGAAAGATCGAAAGTTCTGGAATCAACTTCAGCAAGCAGACAGCGTTCTTGCCGGAGAAATCGAATCTGCCCGTCTTTTCCTAAAAGACATAAAAAGAATATCTAATAATCCTATTCTTCTGGTGGACGAAGAAAAAGAATTATGGAAACGCATACAGATTACCAATGCACTATACGATAAACACAAAAAGAAGAACCGCTTCTTAAAAATAGCGGTTTCTATCGCTGCATCCTTACTGATAATCCTTACTTATGGCTGGCATACTTTATATAATCAGAAACAAGTGATTAATTATGAAGCAATGATTAGTACTATTCCACAGACCGACAATCCTTCGGAAAACGTCCAGTTGGTTCTTTCAAAAGAAAAAAAGATTTCTATTGAAGGGAAAGACATCCAATTGGAATATACAAAGGAAGGCAACATCAACATAAATTCAGAAAAAACAATCACAAAAAAAGAAGAAAGAAAAGATGATAAAATTCAAACTTTCAACCAATTAATTGTTCCGATAGGAAAACGTTCCTCCATTACATTTACAGATGGGAGTCAAATTTGGGTGAATGCAGGATCAAGAGTGATCTATCCCGCCCAATTTACCGTCGACAGCCGGGAGATATTTATAGAAGGAGAAATTTATCTGGACATTGTGCACGATACAAAAAGACCTTTTATCGTAAAAACCAGAAAAATGGAAATCAGAGACCTTGGAACTCAGTTTGGTGTCTCGGCCTACGATAACGAAGCAAACAGTCATGTTGTTCTGGTAGAAGGAAAAGTTGAAATAGAAACAAAAGGGGAAAGAAAAAGCACATTAAACCCCAATCAATTGTTCCTATACAACAACAAAAACAACGAAAAATCTGTACATCAAGTAAATACACAAGATTATGTTGCATGGAAAGACGGATATTATCAGTTCAATCACCAGAAGTTAGATATTGTACTGGAGAAACTTTGCAAATACTATGGAATCAAAATCCATTGGGACGAAAAAATCCATGAACTCACTTGTAGCGGGAAACTGGATCTGAAGGAGAACCCGGAGAAAGTACTCAATGCTCTTCAAAATGCAGCCCCGATCAAAGTAGAGAAAATAGACGATCAAATTTTTATTATTAAACATTAAAACTCAAAACATTATGGGACCTTAGATTTCAGAGGAACAAAATTTCAAAAATTTTCCCTCACAAATAAGTTACATGTATCAAACCGTATTACAAACTTAAATCGTTACACAATATGAATGAGAACACCAGGTTTCCTCAAAGGAAAAACCAATCCAAAAGATTAATACGCACCATGAAATTTTTTATGCTTTTTGCATTCTTTACTGTAGGATCATGTTTCGCTTCAGGGATATATTCTCAAGAGGCATCTTTCTCCATGAACTACGAAAATAAGACTCTTAAAGAAGTTATTAACGAAATAGAAAACAGCAGTGAATTCATCTTCTTTTACTTAGATAAATCAGTTGACCTGAACCGCAAAGTCTCTATTAATGTAAAAAATCAGAAAATAGAGACTATCCTCAGTCAATTATTTTCCGGCACGGAAAATAATTACTCCATATCTGATCGTCAGATAATCATTTCCCAAAAAGGAACACCTATAAACACTGAAACAAACCAGAAAGACACCCGTACAATTTCTGGTACTGTAAGAGATAACTTAGGACCGGTTACCGGCGCCAACATCGTTATCAAAGGGACTACTAACGGAACAATCAGTGACCTGGATGGAAAGTTTACACTGGAAAATGTTCCGGCAAATGCTATTCTGCAAATTTCCTACATAGGTTATCTTCCACAGGAAATTACAATCAATAGCCAGTCTTTCTATAACATCATGCTGAAAGAAGACAGTCAATCACTCGATGAAGTTGTAGTTGTCGGTTACGGTACAGTTCGAAAAGCCGACTTAGCAGGTTCTGTGGCCGTTTTGGATAATAAAGCCTTCAAAGATCAACCGATCACACAAGTATCAGATGCTTTGCAAGGCCGAGTGTCGGGCGTTCAGGTACAAAGTAGTGGTGTACCTGGTGGAACTGCAAAAATCCGTGTCCGCGGTTCCGGTTCTATCAACCGTAGCAACGATCCTTTGTATGTAATCGACGGTATTGTTCGTGAAAGCGGCCTGACCGGTTTAAATCCTGAAGACATTCAGTCCATGCAAATCTTAAAGGATGCCTCTTCTACAGCCATCTACGGTTCTCGCGGAGCAAACGGTGTCGTTCTGATCACGACAAAAACAGGAAAAGCAAATGTCCGTCAAATCATGTTCGATGCACAGATTGGCGTCGGTACCGTAGCCAAACGTTACGAGACACTCAATCCGCATGAGTTTGCCACATTATATAATACATATCGGAAAGAGACATTCTCTCAGGAACAGTTATCCGCTTTCCAGAACGGAACAGCCGGAACGGACTGGTTGGATGAAATCTTTCAAAACGGCATAACCCAGGATTACAAACTGACTCTTTCCGGTGGTAGCGACAAAATACAGTATATTGTTTCAGGCAACTATGTCGGACAGGAAGGTGTTGTCAAAGAAAACACGAACAAACGTTACCAGGCACGCGCAAATATCACCTCACAGCTGACAGACTGGCTACACATGACTGCCGACGTAAATGTCTCTCACAATGTGAAGAAAAGTGCAGATTTCAGTGCAGCAAAAAGCAATATTGTCAACATAGCTATGAATTATGCACCCGTACTCGGGATCATGAATGACAACGGGACATACATGCGTGACCCATATAGTGCTATCACACAATTGAATCCGGTCGGCTTGCTCAATGAACAAATTGGAGAATCTATGAGAGATATTGTTAATGCTCATATCGATCTGAAATTCAACATTCTACCCGGTTTGACGTTTACTACCAGTAATGGTATCGATTATAACGATGTAAAAAATTACTCTTTCGCTACCACAAAGGTATCCAGTTCAAGCAGCATGGGAAACAATGATGCGTATCGCATGACATTGCAAACAACAAATAACCTGACATATAGCGGGAAATGGGGTGACCATGCTTTGACAGCAACAGCCGTTTACGAAGCTACACAATCAGAATACCGCTATATGAACATCACCGGGAATAATCTGATGACCGAGAGCGTAGGATGGTGGAACGTTGAAATGGCCTCCACACGTAATGCGCAAAACAATTATTCCAAATGGGCTCTGATGTCCGGCGTAGGGCGTGTAATGTATAACTACAAAGATCGTTATATGTTGACCGGAACGATCCGTGCTGACGGTTCTTCTAAGTTTTTCGATAATAAATGGGGTTGGTTCCCTTCAATTGCTGCTGCCTGGTCAATGGGTAATGAAGACTTTATGCAACACCAGAATTTCATACAAGACCTCAAAATCCGCGCCAGCTACGGTTTAATCGGAAGCCAGGCTATCGACCCATACGAAACATTAGGCTTAATGACTCAAGCCATGTATGCCTTCGGAGGCAATGCCTATTATACAGGATATTGGGTCGGACAAACCGTTGCAACCCCGAATCTGTCATGGGAAACTACCCACCAATTCGACTTGGGTTTGGATTTTTCCATTTTAAATCGCCGATTAAACATCTCGTTAGACTATTTTGACAAACGCACAAAGGATGGTCTGTTAAAACGAACAATTCCAAATTATGACGGTGGCGGTTCTTACTGGGTGAATGCTGCAGAGATCAGTAACCGAGGTATTGATTTTTCTATCAATGCAATCATTTTCGATGGTTCGGATTTTAGTTGGAGTACAAACTTTAACGGAACTTACCTAAAGAATGAAATAAAAGATCTGGCCGGTTTGGACTTTATCCAAGGAGCGAATATTGCTAGTGGCATGTTTTCAACAGACGGTGTTACCCGTATAGCTGTAGGGCAACCGATCGGAGCATTCTATGGCTATGAATGGACAGGATTGGATGCGGCAGGTAATGATTCGTTTGTCGATCGGGATAAAAATGGCATAATCGATAGTAAAGACCGTACCTTTATAGGTAAAGCCTCTCCTGATTTCACTTTGGGATGGAACAACAGTTTGCATTGGAAAAACTGGGATTTGAACGTATTCTTTACCGGTTCGTTCGGAGCAGAACGTTTCAATATGGTACGTTATACCGGTACATCCATGACAGGTGATTTTGCCTTCATCACACTAAAAGAGTATTTGAATGATAATTTCGATACAAAAGGGCAGTCAGCGCGTTATCCTTCCGTAAATGTAAAAGGCAATAATTATCAGGCAGCGGCAACCTCTACCAAATATTTGGAATCAGCGAATTATTTCCGTCTGGACAATATCAGCTTATCATACAATCTGCCAAAAGCTGTCTCCAAATTTGCAGATCTCCGTTTTACATTCAGCTGTCAGAACTTATTCACCATAACCAATTATAAAGGGATGGATCCGGCCGGTATTTCTTTTGTAGATACAGGTACAGGCAGTGTGGATGTAAATGACGGTATTGACCTTGGAGCTTATCCGTTGACTCGTTCGTATACTTTCGGAGTTCGTATGAATTTCTAATATTAAATAAAGAATAATAATCATGAAAGCGAAATATATATTATATATCTTAAGCATAGCATTGTTATCAAGCTCATGCAATGATTTTCTCGATGAAGATCCTAAAGGCAAACTGACGCCGGGAACTTTTTTCTCTACACAGGATGAATTGACAATGGCAACCTATGCCTTGTATAAGAATGTCTGTCTAACACAGACCAATACCAATCCAACGATCCCATCTTGGTTAGGCGACGACATAACGGCTAATCCTGGCAGTAATAAACAGGCTTACGCAGAAGTTGATGCATTCCGAGGTTCTGATGCCAATAAAGGAGTGGAAGCTGCATGGTCTACCTCTTACGTTGTGATCAAGGCAGCTAATTATATTATAGAGAATGGGGCTAAAACACCTACAACACAAGAAGAAATAAATATCGCATTAGGCCAGGCCAAGTATTGGCGTGCAGTACATTATTTCTGGTTAGTCCGTCGTTGGGGAGCCGTTCCTCTGATTCTGGACACCGAAGTTAACTACGAACGTCCTTTAGCCAGCATACAAGATGTTTACAACCAGGTTGTCAAAGACTTACAAGAATGTGTCGCTACACTTCCAACCGACTACTCCAAACCTCCCCAGAAATATCAGGGAGCCAATATCTTCATTACCAAACAGGCCGCCCAAGCGACATTGGCTGCCGTTTATATGGCTATGGCAGGTTGGCCTTTAAAACAGACACAATATTATGCATCGGCAGCAGAACAAGCGAAAGCGGTTATTGATGGCGTAAATAGCGGAACGTATGAATATATTTTGGAACCGGAATACAAATACGTATATGCTCCGAGTCATAATTATACAAACGAAACGGTAGTCGGTATCAATTTTTCCAGTGCAGTCGGAACATGGTCCGAAGATTCACAGATGACGAATAGTCATCTATTCGAATCACTTACCGGATGGGGCGATGCATTGGGTGAAATCAAATTTTGGAAAGAATTCCCGGCCGGTCCAAGAAAAGATGCGACTTATAACCCAAAGATTCTGGAAGGAAACAAAGAAGGAGGCAAATTATTGGATTGGTGGGACGAAAGTATTCCTGAACAACAACCAATGTTCTGTACATTTACCATCAGTGAAGACGGAGGAGATTACGATTATACAAAACCGGCCAACACATCCCTGATGACTAATGATCATCGTCATCGCCTGATTCGCTATTCGGAAGTATTACTTTGGTACGCCGAAGCACAAGCACGTGCCGATGGCACACCGAACGCGATGGCTTATGAATGTATCAACCAAGTACGTGAACGTGCAGGTTTAGAACCGCTACAAACAGGTATGAGTGGAGAAGCTTTTGCTAACGTAGTCTTGAAAGAACATGGTTGGGAAGTTGCCGGTTACTTTGTTGCTTTGGTAACCCGTCGTGATGATCAGATGCGAATGGAACTACTTGAAAAAACATTCAACGAACGTAAAGCCAATGCAGCTATCGAAGTCGCTCCAGGTATCATGCGGAAAGAGAAGGTTGAATTGCCGGCATCACTTACCTGGCAGGGTGAAAAATCTATTTATCTGCCATATCCGGCATCCGACACCCAACTGAATTCAAACCTGACTCGATGAAGCTATCTTTCAAATCAAGGTATTAGTCAAATGTCTGTTTTCAATACCTAAACCTTGTCGGGGACTGTCCTGAAATGATCTCGGACAGTCCCCGGCTCTCTCAAAATCAGTCTATTCTCAATGTGCTTAATAATAAATCAAAGTTGTGATATCATGGATTTAAAACTTCTACCAGTGTTATTGTTATGTGCAACTCCTCTTTTGGGGCAAGAGGTCCGCATGAAGTCCGTAACAGAAAAAATTCCGACTTACCAGATCGGAGCTCCTGAAATCAATCCTATCTTCTTTACCGGCCGTGTCTATCAAGGAGCAGAAGGATATATCTATCCTTACCCGCTCTACGATGTCTTAACGGAAAAGAAAGTCGAGCAGGACTACAATGTACTCCGACTGGACAATCAGTATGTCAACATTGCTATTCTTCCAGAAATAGGAGGTCGTATCTTTGCCGCTTCTGACAAAACCAATGACTATCCTTTCTTCTACACCCAGACAGGGGTAAAACCTGCTTTGATCGGCATGTTGGGAGCATGGCTTTCTGGTGGTGTTGAATGGAATATCCCCGACCATCATCGTGCCAGTAGTTATATGCCTATCAACTGGACTATGAAAGAGAATGAAGATGGAAGCAAAACAATTTGGATAGGAGAGACTGAATTACGCCACCGTCTAAAATGGTCAATAGGCGTATCTGTATATCCCAACCGTTCCTGGGTGGAAGCAAAGATCAAAGTGATCAATCCAACTCCAATGATTCTATCAATGTTGTACTGGGCAAATGTGTCTGTCCATTGCAACGATCAATATCAAGTGATATTTCCTCCTGATGTCCAATTCGGAGCCGATCATCATAAAGTCTATTTCACAAATTGGCCCATCGGAGAAGCAAATCTTGGCAGTGGAGAAAACACCGATTTATCTTGGTGGAAAAACTTTACGGAAAACTCCCGTTCCATTTTTGCATGGGGAAGCAAAATGTCATTCCTCGCCGGCTACGACTATGGGAAAGATGCAGGAACAGTACACGTTGCTAACCGCCATGTCGTACCTGGAAAGAAATTTTTCTTGTGGGGGAACAACACGAACGGCGAAATGTGGAACAAAATACTATCCGACAATGACGGACATTACTTAGAGCTCATGGTAGGCGGTTACTCGGACAATCAACCGGATTACAGTTGGATAAACCCAGGCGAAATCCGCGAATTCAGACAGATATGGTATCCGATAAAAGGTATCAAAGGAGTAAAGAATGCGACAGATGACGCTGCGGTAAACTTTGAATCAATCGAAGGCAATAACTACCGTGTAGGTTATTGTACAACAACATTGTACGAAAACGCCCGTGTTGTCGTACTATATAAAAACCAGATCGTAATGGATAAGCGAATCAACATCGATCCTGACAAATACTTCCTCGATCAGGTATCCATTCCCGATTTGTCAGATCCTTCGGCACTTTATACAGCACTCTACGATGCCCAAGGTAACCTGTTAGTCGATTACCGTCCAATTGTGCAGGAAGAAAAAACGTTACCTAAAATCATTGATGGAACCAAACCTGTCAATGAATATAAGACAAACGAAGAACTTTACTTAGCCGGTCTCCGCATTGATCAGTTCAACAATGCCCGTCTGGATTATATGGATTTCTATAACGAAGCTCTTTCACGTGACTCGATGGATGCCCGCATAAATATCGAAGTGGGGAAACATTATATCCGTCAAGGGAAGTGGGAACTCGCAGAACAACATCTGCTACGTGCTCAGGCTCGTTTGTCACATGATTATACAACGGTAAAGAACACGGAAGCACTCTATTATCTGGGATATTTATATCAGATGACAGGAAATATCGATAAGGCAATAGATGCATATTGGTCCGCGACTTGGACCCCCGACTTCAAACATCGTTCTTTCTATGAGTTAGCAGTCTTAGCTGTGAAAGAGAAGGATTACAAACAGGCGATGGACATGATTATCCAATCACTTTACGTTGGAGGACGCGATTTACAGGCGCTTACACTCAAAGCATATATCCTCCGCATGCTGGGCAGGAAAGAAGAAGCACAAGAAACGATTCTTTATATCCGGCAGATTGATCCACTTGATTATTGGAGTGCTGCCGAAGCCTGCTTATCCACTTCACAAGATGCTTCTTTCCTGAAAACCGGAACGAATCATAACAGCAAAGGGATCATAGCCATACAGGAGTTACTGGAAGTAGTGAATAACTACATGACTATCGGAGCTACAGAAGACGCATTAACATTACTGAGCAGTGCCATTTCTTTAGGTGAGCCTTATGCTTCTTATCCTTTAACTTTATTATTACAAGGCATATAACTTATTGAAAAACAACAATCAGATAGAGTTTCAGAATTGTTTAGATAAAGCAGGATCGCTATCACCGTTAAATAACTATCCTTTCCGGGTCGAAGAAATTGCTCTTTTCAAAACTCTTTTACAGGAAAGACCGGACAATGCATTCCTACACTATCATTTAGGCAACTTACTCTATTATTTAGGACAGAAAGAGAATGGTCTCGAACATTGGTTACACGCAACAGAGGCTGATCCCTCCTTTGCTATTGCAGCACGTAACGTTGGCTTTGGATATGGATATCTGAATGATTGGGAAAAGTCCATGAAATATTACGATAGAGCAATCAAGGCCAACCCTAATGATCCGTTATTACTGACAGAATCGGATAAAATATACGAGCAGGCGAATATCCCGGCAACCCAACGGCTAAAAAGGCTGGAATTTCATCTGGAAACCGTCATGAAACATGATGATTCCGTGATGCGATTACTCACACTCTACAATGCCGAAGCAAAATATGATAAAGCTATAAAAATAATGACGGACAGGCATTTCCATTTATGGGAAGGAGGCGGACAGGTACACGATATCTACGTCGATTCACATATGTTAAAAGGAATACAGTTACTGAAAAGAAAACAGTATAAAGACGCAATCCGGGAATTTAATCTGGCAAATCAATATCCAACCAATTTAGAAGTAGCCCCGTCATCCCGGAGTAGTTATGAAGCTAAGGTTTATTACTTATCTGGCATTGCATATGAAGCATTGAAACAAACAGACAAGGCCTTGGAATGTTTTGAAAAATCTGCTGAAACATATTGCAGAAATGACCTGGCAGATCTGAATTACTACAAAATAAAATCACTTAGGAAACTAAACAAAACAGAAGAAGCTGATGCAGTTCTAAGTAATATGCAAAAAACTCTGGAACGCATGCAGCAAAACTTAATGGATTCATATGCTAAATTCGGTGAAGCCAACCAAAACATACAACAAAGCAATGTTTTCTATTATTCCGGCCTGATACATTTACTGCAAAATAATTCGTCTGCAGCAAAGAATAATTTTAATCAAGCTATTCAGCTCTATCCCGGAAATATTTGGGCTCAATTAATGAATAAAGATGTTCATTGAAAAATATTAATCCTATAATAAAGTACCCCCAAAAGTTTTTCAACCACACTTTTGGGGGTATTTCACACCGTAACAGTAAAGATAATACCTCCCAAATCCAGTTTCAGAAAAGATACTATGCCGAAGGGCATTCTTTGTTCGATATGAAACGGCAACATTGCATGGCTGAACGCTTGGGCAGGGCTGTGGATGATAAATATTATTCATTACCTTTGCCTCAGGATGAAACGGATAAAAATCCGAATCTGAAACAGCATCCGCTGTGGTAATTTCTATAAATGATGATTTATCGGTATAAAAATATGGATGACATTGCCATACAAAATAATTGTCGTTTGTAGGGGCAGGGCTCTGCTCTGCCCATTGAATCCGAACAAGGCGAACGTTATTTTTATTGGGCGGAGTAGAACCCCGTCCCTACAGGACACATTTATTTTATTGCGCACCCATAAATCATCATTTATCATCCTTATTTATCAGAAAACCTTTTAATTCTTACTATATGATGAAATGTTTTTATGCTTTTTTATTTTTATTAGGCAGCCTGTTAGCAAGCGGGCAGACCACTGATGTAAAATATCTGTCGGGGCAAGGCTCGGACGATGCGGTCGAATGGGACTTTTTCTGTACCGGTGGCAGGAAAAGCGGGGAATGGAATAAGATAAAGGTTCCTTCCTGCTGGGAAATGGAGGGATACGGGACCTTCAATTACGGACATGACAAGCCGAAAGCCGACGAAGCCGGATTGTATAAAACGACATTCGAAGTACCGGTGGCATGGAAAGGGAAACGTATCTTCATCGTTTTCGAAGGTTCCATGACCGATACGGAGATTAAGGTAAACGGGAAACAGGCAGGTGATCCCCATCAGGGAGCCTTCTACCGGTTCAAGCGGGAGATAACCAAACTGGTCCACATGAACAAGGAAAACCTTTTGGAGGTCAAGGTCAATAAGATGTCGTCCAATGCCAGCATCAACGAAGCGGAACGGCAATGTGACTTCTGGGTGTTCGGAGGCATCTTCCGCCCGGTCTACCTCGAAGCTGTTCCTGATAACTTCATCGAATATACGGCGATCGACGCCCGGCAGCATGGCGAACTGAATGCTGACATATTCATAGACAAGAAACTTTCCGGCATAAATGCGGAAATAGAGATCAAAGATGCACAGGATCAGACGATGGGAAAAATCATTTCGGCTCCCATAAACGAAAAAACGGGCAAAATATCTCTTTCAGGCAAGATTAACAATATCAAACCCTGGTCTGCCGAAGATCCACAACTGTACACCGCCATAATCACCCTCCGGCAGAAAGACAAAGTCCTGCATACCGTAACCGACCGGATCGGATTCCGTACGATCGAAGTGAAGCCGAAAGACGGTGTCTATATCAACGGCGTGAGAATTCGTTTTAAAGGGGTGAACCGCCATTCCCACTGGCCCACTACGGGACGGACGACAAACAAGCAGCTTAGCATCAATGACATCAAGCTGATGAAAGAAATGAACATGAATGCGGTCCGCATGTCACACTACCCGCCCGACAAACATTTTCTGGAAGTTTGCGACTCATTGGGAATGTATGTGATCGACGAACTGTGCGCTTGGCAATATCCGCCTTATGATACGGAAGTCGGAACCATCCTGGTCGGGGAAATGCTGAAACGGGATCTCAACCGTCCGTCTATCATTTTCTGGGCAAACGGGAATGAGGGTGGCTTCAATTTCGACCTCGACCCACTGTTTCCACAATACGATCCGCAAAAGCGGGCTGTCCTGCATCCTTGGGCATTATCGGGAAATATCAATACGGTACATTATATCAAATATAATTCCGGCATCGGCAATATGTTTCACGGAAGGGATATCTTCATGCCGACAGAAATCCTGCACGGATTATACGACGGAGGACACGGAGCCGGACTCGACGACTATTGGAACCTAATGCTCTCCAATCCGCTTTCAGCCGGAATGTTCCTTTGGAACTTTGCGGACCAGGCTGTTGTCCGCGAAGATAAAAACGGATTCCACGACACCGACAAGGATCACGGAGCTGACGGTATCGTAGGGCCATATCGCGAAAAAGAAGGCAGCTTCTTTACAATCAAAGAAATATGGTCGCCGATCCATCTGCCGGAACGCTTTCTCACACCGGGATGGGACGGCCGTTTCGAAATAGAAAACAGATATGCGTTCACAAATGCAAACGCTTGTAGCTACACATACCGGCTGGCTAAAATCAACTCGCTTCAAGAAAAGGTCATACAATCGGTTTCCGGCAAGATCGCTTCCCCTGATATAAACCCGGGAGAAAGAGGGTATTTGCAACTTGAACTTCCTTCAGGATGGCAAGACTACGACTTTCTATATGTCACAGTAAAAGATCGTTACAACCAGGAGTTGTTTACCTGGAGCTACGAGATCGGCACACCCGACCGTCTCGCCAACCGCCTGCTGCCACAAGATGGCAGCGCACCGGCTGTAAAAGAAAATACCGATAGCTGGAATTTTTCGGCCGCCGGCACGGAGGTGTCGTTCGACAAACAGAACGGCCTGCTTCGGTCAGTCACTTCCAATGGCAAAGCAATCCCGCTGAACAACGGGCCGGTGTTGATATCCGACCAGGATCTTATTTGTAAATCAGTAGAATATAAGCAAGCGGGAGAAAAGCCTCAACTGATTGCCACCTATACGTCCCGGAACGGGAAAAACACAGTCTATACATTCACCTGGGCCATGCTCCCTTCCGGCATCGTAGAACTGGATTACAATTACCGTCCCCAAGATATGGTCAAAATGGCGGGTATCACGTTCGATTTCCCGGAAAAGGAGATCGCCGGAGCCACTTTGCTCGCCAACGGGCCATACCGTGTATACAACAACCGTATGAAAGGCGGCTCGTTGGATATCTGGGAAAAGAAGTATAACAACACTATCACCGGTGAAAGCTGGGACTATCCGGAATTCAAGGGATACTATTCTTTATTCTACGGAATGAAGCTCGATTGCCCCACTCCGTTCGAGGTCTACAGCGGAAAAGAAGACATCACCTTGCATCTCTTTACTCCGGCCGTACAAAAACAATACGACCCGAAACGAAACCACACGATTGTCGACTATCCAAAAGGAAACATCTCTTTCATGAATGCAATTCCGGCTGTCGGAACCAAATTCGGAAAAGCGGAAGATTTCGGCCCTCAATCTCAACCGCATCGTGCCAAAGGAAACGGACCGGAAAACAATGTCTGGGGGAAATTATATTTCCGCTTCTGACAGAAGCATATACGACTAAATGAGATCAACGGTTATATCAGGAATATTCTTGATTAGCCGTTGATTTTTTTTGTTTTATAGCAACTTTATATATATTTGCAGATCCTGATTTCAATCAGGAAATGTGAATCAATTGTGTTTTTATTTATAAATTTAAATTTGTTATCCTATGGGACCATGAAATCAAAAAACCTTGGTATGTTGTGAATAACCTATATTCATATTGTTAACTCTTTGAGTAGTAATTTAAATCACCACGTGAACATGAAAAATAACAAAATGGCAAAAATTTGCTTGCTTTCTCTTTTGCCCAGCATAAGTGTTCTAGCAAGTGAAAACTACATTACGGATCCGGCGACGAGCCTACGAGGAAAATCAGACTCAGCCGCCCCCACACGTTTGCAACAAAACGGAAAAACCGTTACAGGAGTCGTACAAGATGCATTCGGTCCTATAGCCGGTGCTAATATTATCGTAAAAGGAACGACAAATGGAAACATTACAGACATGGACGGTAAATTCATTCTTGAGAATGTGCCCGCAAACGCTACCCTCGTTATCTCTTACATCGGATTTACTCCACAAGAAATACACGTAGGAAATCAGACCACTTTTAACATTACTCTTCAAGAAGATACTGAAGCTTTGGATGAAGTAGTAGTTGTAGGCTACGGTGTGATGAAGAAAAAAGATTTGACAGGAGCCGTTGCGCAATTAAACAGCGGCTCGATGAAAGACCTCAAAGTGTCACACCCAACTGAGGCGATGGCCGGAAAACTGGCCGGTGTGCAGGTACAGCAGGTCGGAGGACAACCAGGACAAGCGGCCACAATCCGCGTACGTGGGTCCGGTTCTATCACGGCATCCAGCGCCCCGTTGTATGTTGTCGACGGATATCCGCTGGGTGAACAGAACCTGAATGCAATCAACCCGAACGATATCGAATCTATCGAAGTATTAAAAGATGCCTCCGCTGCTGCTATCTACGGTTCGCGTGCAGCCAACGGTGTCGTATTGGTCACTACCAAGTCGGGAAAGACCGGCAAGGTCAGCGTAAGTTTGGATATCTATGCCGGTTTCCAGAACGTAACCAAGAAGATGGATCTGATGAACGCACAGGAATTTGTCGAATTCAGCCGGGAAGCCTTCAATAACAACTACATCAGTAAGGTTCCGGGAGCATCCGCCAGCGATCCGTTGAGTATGCGTCCATCCGGAAACCGTTATCGCTATCCGGCAGTCTACGATGATGCCGCCTATATTGCCTCTTTAGGGGCCGGTACGGATTGGCAAGACGAAATTTTCCGCACTTCACCTGTACAGAACTACCAGCTGACAGTAACAGGTGGCGACGAAAAGACTAAATATATGTTCTCTGCCGGCTACTTCAACCAGCAGGGTGTCGTTATCAACAGCGATTATGAACGATTCTCGGCAAGAGCCAAAATCGACAGCGATCTGAACAGTTGGCTGAAGATGGGTATCAACCTGGCTCCGACCTACATGAATTCGAACAAGACAACCCAAGGCCACTGGGCAAGCGATGGTGTCATCAATGCAGCCTTGGCGACATCTCCTATTGTACCGGTATACAATGAAGACGGCACATGGGCTTCACAATCCATGTATGCCGTTGCCAGTGACGGATTGACCGGCGTGCCGAATGCTGTGGCGTGTACGAATATCCATAATTATGACACAGACCTCCGTTTGTTCAGCAACGGTTACATTGAACTTTCCTTGTTGAAAAACCTGAAACTGAAATCCACGATCGGTGCAGACATCCGCGAGTACAGAGGCGAATATTTCCGTCCGGCAAACATTCCGAACAATGGTAACGTTGCTCCTCTCCCTTCAACGGAAAGAAAAGCGACAGAAAAGTCCACCGAGATCATAAACTGGCTGAATGAAAATACCGTCACTTACTTCGGATCATGGGATAAACACGAACTCGACGCTGTTGCCGGTGTCACTGCGCAGAAAAATATCTACCGCTACACTGAAGCCACGGGGTCCGATTTCCCGAACGACAAAATCCAGACTCTCAACAATGCGACAGTAAAAAGCAGCAAGTCGGAACGCAAGACTTGGACATTGCTCTCTTATCTGGCACGTGTGAACTATCGTTATAACAACAAGTACTACCTGACCGCCTCCATTCGTGCGGATGGTTCTTCCCGCTTCGGCAAAAACAATCGCTACGGTTACTTCCCTTCCGGATCGGTAGCATGGCGTCTGTCTCAGGAAGACTTCCTGAAAGATGTAAAATGGCTGTAGGATATGAAGATCCGTGCAAGCTACGGTATCACGGGTAACAACAATATCGGTGACTATGCAGCGATCGGTATCATGGAGAATGCCAACTACGTATTGGGAACAGGTACGGGTAATATTGTAAACGGTGCAGCCCAAAAGAGCTTCTCCAACGCAGACCTGACTTGGGAAAAGACACGCCAGACCGACCTTGGTTTCGAAATCTCCGTTTTGGACAGTCGTCTCTCCCTATCTTTGGATCTGTACTATCGTAAAACTACTGACCTGTTGATGAACGTCGACATTCCGACAATCACCGGATTCGACAAAGCCATGCAGAATATCGGAAAAATGCGTAATAAAGGTCTTGAAATCACCCTCAGCGGAACTCCGTTCAGAAACAAAGACTTTACTTGGGATGCAACCGGAAATATATCCGTCAACCGTAACAAAGTACTGGCGTTAGGACCGACAGGCGATCCGATCTTCAGCGATGGCGGTGCCGGAACAACCCACGTCACGATGGTGGGCCAACCGATCGGCGCTTTCTACGGATATAAGATGTTGGGAATATTCAAAACGAAAGAAGAACTGGATTCATATCCACACTTGGCTGACACGCAAGTGGGTGACGTGATGTTCGAAGATGTCAACGGAGATAATAAAATCAACGCAGACGACCGTACGATCATCGGAAACAACATGCCGGACTTCACTTGGGGTATGACACACACTTTCACTTTCAAAAACTTCGATGCCAGCATCTCCCTGCAGGGGGTTGTCGGAAATGAAGTCCTGCATTTAGGAAGACGATTCTACACACAAGGCGAAGGTAACCAGAACCAGTTGAAAGAGATGATGGGTCGCTGGCAATCAGAATCAAATCCGGGTAACGGATGGATCCCGAGAGCCAACTCACAACCGACCGGACAAAATAATGCCATTTCTTCACGCTGGGTGGAAGACGGTTCTTTCCTCCGTGTAAATAACCTGACTGTCGGTTATACGTTGCCCGAAGCATTCATAAAAAAATGCGGTATCCAACGTGCACGTGTATATGTTTCCACTCAGAACTTGTTGACTATCACAAGTTATAGTGGTTACAACCCGGAAACAAGTTTCAGGGAAGACAACGTGACTGCTCCCGGTACCGACTACGGTATGTACCCGCTGTATCGCACCTGTACTTTCGGTATTAACGTAACCTTTTAAATAGCAGACGAATTATGAAACTAAAATATAATCTGATCGCAATAGCTCTTTTAGGATTCAGTTTCTCATCTTGCAGCGACTTCCTGGAACAGAATCCGCAAACGGATTTAAGTGAAAACGATTTCTACAAAACAGCTGACGACATCGCCTCGGCAGTGAACGGGGCCTACTCCTCTTTACAGGAGAGTGACATATACGGAAACTGGTATGTTTTCGGAGAAATTCCTTCCGACAATACCCGCAATCAGCTCTCCGGTTCGGTAACCACCCAGAACGAGTTCGACCAGTTCTACATCGACACGCAGAACAGTATGATAGCCAATTTCTGGAAAGCGGCATACAAAGTTATCAATCGTACCAATACGGTCTTAGGACGTATCGACGGTATCGAGATCAATGCAGAACTGGCAAATCGATACAAACTGGAATGCAAATTTATCCGTGCCTTGATGTACTTCAACCTGGTCCGTGTCTACGGTGATGTACCGTTGGTGTTGAAAGAGATCAGCATCTCGGAATCTTACGAAATCCTGCGTGAACCGAAAGAGAACGTTTACAACCAAATTATCGCAGACCTGAAAGAAGCGCAAGGGCTTCCCGTCTCCTATTCTACAGCCGAAGACGGACGTGCCACTCAGGGAGCAGCCAAGGCTTTGCTGGCTGACGTCTACATGACCTTGCACAAGTATACAGAGGCGGAAACTATCTTGGCCGAAATCATCAACAGCGGACGGTACAGCCTGTTGGAAAATACTCCGGGCAGCCTGAATATCGATGGTTACAAAAATGTATTCAGCCCGGTTAACCACAACAGTAAGGAAGGCATCTTCGAAATCCAATTCCTAAAAGGTGGTTATGGCGAAGGTTCCAACTATGCCAATAACTTCGCACCTGAAAACTCAGGAACGAATGTTGTGGCTGTCGGTGGTACTGGCGGTAACAATATTCCGGAAATGGATATCTACAATGCTTACGAAGAAGGCGACCTGCGTCGTGATTTCTCCATGTCGCTCGGATATTACGATAACCGCAAAAACAATGAATGGGTGGAGTCACGCTATGTTTGCAAGTTCATGGATGTTCCTTACCAGAACAATGATGCCAGCAACAACTATCCGGTGATCCGCTATGCCGACGTAATCCTAATGTATGCAGAAGCCTTGAACCAGAATGGGAAAACGGCTGAAGCTTGCAAGTATCTGAATATGACACGCCGTCGTGGTTTTGGCTATCAGACGACAGAGACCAGTCCGGTTGACCTGCAAACAACCGACAAGGCTCAGTTTGCCCTGATGGTAGAACAAGAACGTCGCGTAGAACTGGCTTTCGAAAACCATCGCTGGTTTGACCTGATCCGCACCGGACGTGCAGTCGAAGTGATGAAAAGTAAAGGATTCTCTCTGAATGAGACAAACCTGATCTGCCCGATCCCGCAAAAACAGATTGATGTCAATCCGAAACTGACACAGAACGACTACAGGATCGAACCTCGAAATTAACAGAAAAGGGAGGAAGTGTGTCAAAATCCTCTTGTCCTCGCGCTTGACGTAATGAGCTCTCGCGTCAAGCGTGGGAACAAGATAGTTTTGATGCACTTTCCTCCTTTTTTCTATCTTTACAGCATACCTAAATAATATCAAATGAAAAGCTGGACTATTTTATTAAGTACGTTGTGTTTATTTTCTTGTAATCAGCAGGAGAATAGATTCGAAAAGTACGTCAACCCGTTGATCGGCACGGATATCCGTATCGTACAGGGAAAAGATAAGAACTCGACGGAAGAGCGTGGGCAGATCATGCCGGCTGTCGGAGTTCCGCACGGTATGACCAACTGGGTGGCACAGACACAGGCGACCGAACAGAAATGCCATCCTCCCTACTACTATTTTCAGGATGCAATCCAGGGATTCCGGGCCAGCCATTGGATGAACGGCTCCTGTACACAAGACTACGGCAGTGTCACGATCATGCCGCTCAGCAATAAGCTCGAAACAGACCCGGTCAAACGTGCCTCCTCTTTCGATCATGCCCAGGAGATAGCGACTCCCTCTTATTATTCTGTCGATTTGAACGACTATGGCATCCATGCCGAACTGACCGGGCTCTCCCGTGCCGGCATCATGCAATTCAGTTTCGAGCAGGAAGGCGACCATTATATCGTGATCGAGCCTAACAGCGATGAAGGGGTCGCTTTTGTCGAAATCGATCCGGAGAAGAAAGAAATTACCGGTTACAATCCCGTACACCGCATTTATCAGGGATATGGCAAGGAAGCCGGATTCAGCGGACATTTCGTGATCCAGCTGAATGAAGAGATTGCCGACTATGGCGTTTGGGACAGTACCGCCATCACATCCGGCCGAAAATCGGCAAAAGGGCAAAAACATGCTGTCGGAGCTTGGGTAAAACTGGCTTCCGACAAGCCGGGGAAGACGCGGATCAAGATTGCCACTTCCTTTACGAGCATCGACAATGCCCGCAAGAACCTGGTCAGCGAAATCCCGGGATGGGATTTCAACGAAGTGCGGCAGGTTTCATCCGACACCTGGAACAGGGCATTGGGACAGATCGCTGTGAAAGGAAACAACGAAGAAGAAAAGGTCAAATTCTATTCGGCTCTCTACAACGCACACTTCCTGCCTCGCACGTTCAGTGACGTGGATGGTTCTTATCCGAAATTCGACGGTGGCGGACAGATTATGAAGATGGATCACGGAACCTACTATTGCGACTTCTCGCAATGGGATACCTATCGCGCCGTCCACCCTCTGTTCTCCATCCTCACCCCTTCCCGCAACGGGGATATGGCACATTCGCTCGTATTAAAAGGACAACAGGGCGGCTGGTTACCTATCTTCCCGTCCTGGAACAGCTACACGGCGGCCATGATCGGCGACCATTGCATCGCCATGATTGGAGACGCTATCGTCAAAGACGCTCCGGGCTTCGACTATGAAGAGGCTTACACGCTGATGCGCAAAAACGCCTTCGAAGCCAATCCTGACTCCAATAGCTACCGCGACGGGAAAGGCCGACGGGCAATGGAATCCTACCTCAAATACAACTACGTGCCGTTAGAAGACCAGGTAATGGATGCGTTCCACCGCCGTGAACAGGTCTCCCGTACACTGGAATATGCCTATGACGATTTTGTCCTTGCCGAGGTTGCCAAGAAGTTAGGTAAGACTGATGATTATAATGTGCTCATCAAACGGGCGGAAAACTACCGGAACGTCATCGATCCTGAAACCGGCTACGCCCGTGGACGCCATGCCGACGGGACTTGGATCGAACCGTTCGATCCGTTTGCTTCCACTTCGTTTATCTGCGAAGGGACGCCTTATCACTACACCTGGTATGCGCCTCAGGATGTAGCCGGATTGATCCGGCACATGGGTGGAAAAGAACGTTTCATCAATCGCTTGGATACCTTCTTCGAAGGAGATTATTACTGGCATGGCAACGAACCGGGACACCACATCGCTTATCTTTTCGCTTATGCCGGTGAACCGTGGAAGACACAAAAGTGGGTACATGACATCATCAACCGCGAGTATTTCACTACCCCCGACGGGCTTTCCGGCAACGACGATGCCGGCCAGATGTCATCCTGGCTGGTCTTCAGCATGGTCGGCTTCTATCCGGTCTGTCCGGGCATGCCCTACTACGTGATCGGCAGCCCGTCATTCGAAGAAAGCGTGATCACACTTGAAAACGGCAAGAAGTTCACGATCGAAACCAAAGGAGCATCGGACAAGAATATCTACATCCAGTCGGCTACCCTCAACGGCCAGCCGTACGACAAGAGTTACATTCTCCATAAAGACATCATGAACGGGGGGACCCTCTCGTTCGTCATGGGAGACACCCCCAACAAGGAATGGGCCTCTTCCACCGGCTCTCTTCCTCCTTCACTCGGTTTATAAAAGGAAAGCACATGAAATATACCTGCTCAGCCTTGCCTCTTCGGTAAAAGGCTGAGCAGGTATTTTGATACCGCGAAAGATTCGGAAAGATAACCTATCAGAAATAAGTATAGCTTTTCCTTCAAAAATTTTACTATATTTACACGCTAATCGACAGTGGGGTATATGGAATATTCAGCAGATTTAAAGGCTTTCAACCAATTATTCGCAGATTATCAAGGGCGATTCATTCGCTTTGCTAATATGTATGTGAGGAATATGGCCGTGGCTGAAGATTTCACCATAGAGGCCCTGATGCAATACTGGGAAAACCGGCACACACTGAAGGCAGACTCCAATATCCCGGCCTATATACTCACGATCATCAAAAACATATCGCCCAAGCGCTGAAAAAAATACATATCAATCTGAAAGACTACATGTCATCGAAAGTCTGTTTTGACACTTCATAATCCGACTCCCTTTTTATATTTATCTGAACGTTCCAACTCGTAGATAGCAATATGAGTCAATTACATCTATTATTCTTATTTGCAAATCCGGCAACCTGAGCATCTTGCCAGTTCACCACGGAAACGTTTTTCCACTAATTTGTGCAGACGGTCTTTCAAGGCATCCATACGTACATAGTCGATCACGTCTGAAGTGAAAGCTACACTCAGCAACATACGTGCTTCGTCGCGGGGGATACCACGGCTTTGCATATAGAACAAGGCATTTTCGTCCAACTGCCCGGTGGTCATACCATGCGAACATTTCACATCGTCAGCATAGATTTCCAGCTGGGGCTTGCTGTACATGCGTGCTTCACGGGTTGCACAAAGATTGCGGTTCGTCTGATAAGCCGCAGTCTTCTGCGCATTCTCTTTCACCAGGATACGTCCGCTGAACGCACCGATTGCACGGTCATCCAAGACATTCTTGAACAGCTCGTTACTGGTACAATTAGGTACGGCATGCGTAATATGGCTGTACGTGTCCAGTTGCTGTTCCTTATCCAGAATGGACATGCCGCATAAAGTCGTTTCAGCTTGCTCGCCGTTCAGCTCGATATAATAGTTGTTACGGGTAAGGCCGTTATTCAGCGTAATGCCATTCACCAATACATTGCTCCCTGCTTCCTGCTTCACATGCACGGATGCAAAACGCGTAGTCGACACGCTACTCTCTTCGAGATCGTAATAATCAAAGAAAGCTCCTTCACCCGCAAAAATCTCGACTACCTGTGTAGCTAAGAACTTGACATCGTCGATGCTATGGTCGCACACCAGCAGCTTGGCTTCCGAACGAGGTTCCATAATCACCAGAATACGGCGGTTCGCCATCATGTCCACATCGCTGCGGAATATATTCACCAACTGGATCGGGCGTTCCACAACGACACCTTCCGGCACGTAGACCACAAAACCATCCTGAGCCAGCATCGTGTTCAAGGCGATGATACCATCCTTGCCGGTCGGGGCAGCCTTACCATAATAACGAGAAGCTACTTCGGGATATTTTTCCATGAAAGTACGCATTCCCCCGGCATAAACGCCTTCGGGAAGATGGGCTTTCGGCAACATCTTGTCGTAGAAAGTGTCGTTCACCACAAAATAGAGCGAAGTGCTCAGGTTGGGAACATCACAACGGAACACGTCGTACGGATTGACCGGAATGTCGAGTCGATTGATATTCACCCCATAGTCCGGAGCAAAAGCTTGCGCCACATCGGTATACTTATAATCCTCACTCTTCACCGACGGGAACCCCAACCGCTCCAAATCGGCCAAAGCCTCCGCACGCGGTAAATTCATCACACCTGCCGCATGCTTACATATCAGTGATTCACACTGCGCAAAGAGGTCTATATATTGTTGTTCTGCTTTCATCTGCTATTTAATTATTAACTGTAATAGAAGAACCAGGTTCGCGGATGACGCGGATCGGGTTCTTCATACAATCTAAATTCTTATTCTCCCATCTCTTTCTTGATCCAGTCGTAGCCCTTTTCTTCGAGTTCGAGGGCCAGTTCGGGACCGGCAGTCTTGACGATACGTCCTTTGTAGAGGACATGGACAATATCAGGCTTAATATAATCCAGCAGACGTTGGTAGTGTGTGATCACGATAGCCGCATTCTCTGGCGTACGGAGTTGGTTCACGCCGTTTGCCACGATACGGAGGGCATCGATATCCAGACCGCTGTCCGTTTCATCGAGAATCGCCAATTTCGGTTCCAACATCGCCATCTGGAAGATTTCGTTCCGTTTCTTCTCACCACCCGAAAAACCTTCGTTCACGCTACGGCTCGCCAGCTTATTGTCCAGCTCGACAATCGCACGCTTCTCGCGCATCAGCTTCAGGAAATCGGTAGCAGAAACAGGCTCCAGCCCTTTGTATTTACGATGTTCGTTCAGAGCGGCACGCATGAAGTTCACCATACTGACACCCGGAATCTCCACCGGATACTGAAAGCTCAGAAAAATACCTTCACGGCTACGATCTTCCGGTTCGAGCTCCAACAGGTTCTTTCCGTTGAAGATCACCTCCCCTTCCGTTACTTCATATGCCGGATTACCGACCAACACACTGCTCAAGGTACTTTTCCCGGAACCGTTCGGCCCCATGATGGCGTGTACCTCACCCGCCTTGACAGAAAGGTTGATCCCTTTCAATATCTCTTTGCCATTGATATTGGCATGTAAGTTCTTTATCTCTAACATAACTTTATAATTTATGATTTATGCGCTTCATGATTTATGATTTATGATTTATGCGTCGGTGATAAATCATAAATCATAAATCACAAATCATCCTACGCTTCCCTCTAAAGAAATAGTCAGCAGCTTCTGTGCTTCCACGGCAAACTCCATAGGGAGCTTGTTCATTACCTCGCGGGCATATCCGTTTACGATCAGACCGACAGCCTCTTCCACCGAGATTCCGCGCTGCCGGCAATAGAACAACTGTTCTTCGCTGATCTTGCTTGTCGTCGCTTCATGTTCCACTACTGCCGTTTCGTTCTGGATATCGGCATAGGGGAAGGTATGGGCGCCACAAGTCGAACTGAGCAACAGGCTGTCGCACTGGCTATGGTTACGGGCTCCTTCAGCACGGGGAGAAACTTTCACCAGACCACGATAGCTGTTCTGGCTATGTCCGGCAGAGATACCTTTCGAAACGATCGTGCTTCGGGTGTTCCGTCCGAGGTGGATCATCTTCGTTCCCGTATCTGCCTGCTGGTAATTGTTGGTGACGGCCACCGAGTAGAACTCACCAACCGAATTGTCACCGGCCAGGATACAGCTCGGATATTTCCAGGTGATAGCGGAACCGGTCTCCACCTGTGTCCAGGATATCTTGCTTCCTTCTCCCTTGCACAGTCCGCGCTTGGTCACGAAGTTATAGATTCCTCCCTTTCCGTCCTTGTCGCCCGGATACCAGTTCTGGACGGTTGAATATTTTACTTCGGAATGTTCGTTCGCCACGATTTCGACAATAGCGGCGTGGAGCTGGTTCTCGTCGCGCATCGGGGCGGTACAACCTTCGAGATAGCTGACGTAGGCTTCGTCATCTGCCACGATCAGCGTACGTTCAAACTGTCCGGTATTGGCCGCATTGATACGAAAATAAGTAGAAAGTTCCATCGGGCAACGCACTCCTTTCGGGATATAGACAAAGGAACCGTCCGAGAACACTGCCGAATTCAATGCAGCAAAAAAGTTATCACGATAACTGACCACGCTTCCCAGATACTTCTGAACCAAGTCCGGATGATGCCGGACAGCTTCACTGAAAGAACAGAAGATAATACCTTTCTCGGCGAGCGTTTCCTTGAATGTCGTCTTTACGGAGACGCTGTCCATCACGGCATCGACCGCCATCCCGCTGAGTTGCGCACGTTCGTGCAGAGGGATACCCAACTTATCGAAAGTCTTCATCAGTTCCGGATCGACCTCATCCAGACTCTTCGGGCCTTCTTTTTTCTTCGGTGCGGCATAGTAGATGATATCCTGATAGTCGATCGGCGGGATATTCAGGTGAGGCCATGTCGGCATCTCCAGTGTCTGCCAGTGGCGGAAAGCTTTCAGTCGGAACTCAAGCAGCCATTCCGGTTCATTCTTCTTGGCAGAAATAATACGGACAGTCTCCTCATCCAATCCGCGATGAATCACCTCCGTATCTATATCGGTAACGAATCCGTATTTATAGTCACCGGTCGTCACCTCATTTAGTATGTCGTTCGAATCTTCCATTATACATTATAATATATTGTTCAAATTATGAAACCTATTCCTCCTTAAAAAACACATTTCGGAAGAAAATAGTTGGGATTATTTCTTTGACTGGATTATAAAAACGGGATTCCACTTTTGCCTGGCGCGGGATCAAGACCGATCCCCGGTCTATCATCTCCATTCCGTTCAGCAGAAGGCTGACAAACGCCATCATAAAACAAAGCCCCAGGACACCGCCCGTCAAATGGTTCAGGAGACTCAGCGGCGTCGCCCCCACGACGCGGGTCAGAATCTCACCCGCCAGCAATATGACACCCACGATCAGCAGGAAGCCCGCCACGTAGCTGAGCACCGTCACCCCTTGTTCGGGAAACCAACCCAATGCCAATATATACCCGCGCAGCCAAAGTGCCGCCTTCGTACAAAAAAAGATCCCGACCAAGAGGGCTATAAGCGAAACAACCTGTTTGATGACTCCATCAAACAGGCCTTTCACAAATCCTATTCCTGCCAGACATAGCAATGTAATGTCCAACCAGTTCATGTTTACAATGTCTTCTTGATTTCCGTTTCTTCGTAAGCCTCGATGATATCGCCTACCTGGATATCATTGTAGTTCACCAAGTTCAAACCACAATCCAATCCGGCAACCACTTCCTTCACATCATCCTTGAAACGTTTCAAAGACCCCAGCTCACCGGAATGGACCACGATACCGTCACGGATCACGCGAACCTTGTTTGAACGTTTGATCTTACCTTCACGTACCATACATCCGGCAATCGTACCCACTTTCGTGATCTTGAATACCTGCTGTACTTCTACGTTGGCTGTGATCTCTTCCTTGATTTCCGGCGAAAGCATACCTTCCATAGCGCTCTTCACTTCTTCGATCGCATCGTAGATGATCGAGTACAGACGGATTTCGACGCCTTCTTTCTCTGCCAGACGACGTGCGGGCAATGCCGGACGTACCTGGAATCCGATGATGATCGCATTGGAAGCGGCAGCCAGTACGACATCCGATTCGGATATCTGGCCGACAGCCTTGTGGATCACGTTCACCTGGATTTCTTCTGTAGACAGACGGATCAAGGAGTCTGACAACGCCTCTACAGAGCCGTCCACGTCACCCTTCACGATCACGTTCAGTTCCTGGAAGTTGCCGACTGCTATACGGCGGCCGATATCATCCAGCGTAAGCATCTTCTGCGTACGCAGACCCAATTCACGCTGCAATTGTTCGCGACGGTTAGCGATCTCGCGGGCTTCCTGGTCTGTTTCCAATACATTGAACGTATCGCCGGCCTGCGGCGCACCGTTCAGGCCGAGAATCAGAGCCGGTTCGGAAGGACCGGCCTTTTCGATACGCTGGTTACGTTCGTTGAACATCGCTTTTACACGACCGAAATGGGTTCCGGCCAATACGATGTCACCGACCTTCAGCGTCCCGTTTTCAACCAGCACGGTAGAGACATATCCACGTCCTTTGTCGAGCGACGATTCGATGATGGAACCGACAGCACGTCTCTTCGGATTAGCCTTCAGGTCAAGCAAGTCGGCTTCCAACAATACTTTTTCCAGCAGCTCCTCTACACCGATACCTTTCTTGGCTGAAATTTCCTGACTTTGGTATTTACCTCCCCAATCTTCAACCAAATAATTCATGTTAGCCAGTTCCTCCTTGATCTTGTCAGGGTTGGCATGTGGCTTATCTATCTTATTGATGGCAAACACGATAGGAACACCAGCAGCTGAAGCATGGTTGATCGCTTCGACGGTCTGCGGCATGACATTATCGTCGGCAGCCACAATGATAATCGCGATATCCGTAACCTTGGCACCACGGGCACGCATGGCAGTAAAGGCCTCATGACCCGGCGTATCCAAGAACGTGATACGGCGTCCGCTCTGCAACTTCACGTTATAAGCACCGATGTGCTGTGTGATACCTCCGGCCTCACCGGCAATTACGTTTGCATTACGGATGTTATCCAGCAAAGAAGTCTTACCGTGGTCGACATGTCCCATCACAGTCACGATAGGCGGCCGTGCAACCCAGTCTTCTTCGTTGTCATCTTCTTCATCGGCCTTGATAGCTTCCACCACCTCGGCACTTACATATTCAGTCTTGAAGCCGAACTCTTCGGCTACGATATTAATTGTTTCCGCATCCAGACGCTGGTTGATGGAAACCATGATACCGATGCTCATGCAAGTCGCGATAACCTGTGTAACCGGAACATCCATCATGTTGGCAAGGTCGTTGGCTGTCACGAACTCCGTCAGCTTCAACACCTTGCTTTCCAGTTCTTCCTGTTCCATCAGTTCGTGTTCACGCTTCTGGAAGGCATCGCGTTTGTCACGACGATACTTGGCACCTTTGTTGTTCTTATTCCCCTTGTTGGTCAGACGGGCCAAGGTTTCCTTTACCTGTTTCTGTACATCTTCTTCGCTGATCTCCGCCTTCACCGGCTTGCGCAGGCGCGGTTTGCGATCGTCGTTCGGACGTGACGGACGAGCATTGGTTCCCGGCGTATTGTTTACGTCTACGCGGTCTTTCTTGATACGGTTGCGTTTTTTCTTTGCATCCGTACCGCCTTCTCCCGGTTTGGCTGGAGCGCCGGGTCTTGCCGTCGCATCTTTCGGCCCCTTGTTGAAAGCCCCGTTACCCGACTGTTGCCCCGGCTTGTTACCGACAAACTTCTCGCGCTTGTCTTCACGCTCTTTCTTACGTTCCTCCTTCGTTTTTTTCTTCGGACGTGTAGACTGATTCAATGCGTTCAGGTCTATCTTTCCTGTCACCTTAATTTTCGACTCGAACTTCGGAGTATT
>ULRN01029083.1_pt1 | contig 30647 bp, 23 predicted proteins | sample 1955461 | NCBI WGS metagenome assembly ULRN01 (sample SAMEA4835683, study PRJEB28245) | human gut metagenome | biome: gut microbiome; material: fecal sample | place: Denmark | collected 2008 | reverse complement strand
ATAAATAATGTTAAACTATAGTGTTGCGGAATTAAGGTATAATATAATTACTTGAATGGAGAGAATTCGCCGCCGGAGGCTATGGGATATCTTATCTTTGCATGAGACGACACCGAGTTGTGTGCAACAACGAATATCTGATGAGGAATTATTGGCGGCACGGTGACGAAGCCAGGAGGTTCTTTCGTTAAACCCAAAAGGACACACAATCATAGAAAAGCCATACGGAAAACGGGAAAAACAACTTTTTAAAAAAAAATCAGTTTTCCACTACCCCATTTCCTTTTATGATTGTCATATCAATAGAATACTGAGAAAAATGAACAATGACAACATACATAGAGACATCGACGCAATGATTGAGCGTTACCTCGCAGACAGGCAGGACATGGAGGCTATAGAAGAGCTGAAGCGTAAGGCACTGGAGAGCGAGGAAAGCTGCAGCTATATCCGCAAGAAGCTGGAAGGCGCATTCTACGTGGAGGCAAACGTATCACGCGTTGACTTCGACAAGGACAAAGCATACAGCAGATTCAGACTGCGCACGGAATCCGCCGCCGGCAGCGAGAAGAAGCCCACCACGAGGAAGCACCTCGCAATATACCGGAGATGGCGCATCGTCGCAGCTGCGGCCGCCGTTGTCATGGCGTTCGCCCTGCCATGGACGGGCTACAAGTTTGCCAAGGAGAGCCTGTACAGCCAGATTGCCGACATAACAATAGCCACACCGCGCGGTTCGAAGACGCAGATGACACTGCCCGACGGAACGAAGGTATGGTTGAACGCAAATTCAAAACTGGTTTACTCCCAAGCGTTTGGAGTGGACAACCGAGAAATAGATTTGACAGGTGAGGCTTGTTTCGATGTGACGAAAAACGAAGACCTGCCGTTTACCGTAAACTCAAAATCAGCAAGCCTCACCGTTCTCGGAACAAAATTCACATACCGCGAATATCCCAACGACAAGAGTCTCACGGTGGAGCTGATGCGCGGACACGTGGACCTGATGAGCAGAAAGACAGGCAGACACATGGACATGAGACCCGATGAGCGCGCTATGGTCGACACGAGAAACGGCCAGATGACGAAACAGAATATAGACGCCAGCCATTCGGACGCATGGACACGCGGCGAACTGTCGTTCGACGAGATTCCGATGGAGCAGATTGCGCAGACACTGGAGCGAACATACGACGTGAAGATAAAGGTGGCCGACGGACTGAAAAACAAGCGGTTCTACATGTCGTTCAGCACCTCGGGCATGAACGTCGAGGAGGTACTCTCCACAATGGCGGAGACACACCGGATGAGCTACAGGCGCATCAGCCAGAACAATTATTACATATATTAGAAAACAACATATCTGCAACCATCTATCAGCAAATTCCACATTACCTATGAACAGATAATAAGAATATAAAGACGGAAGCAGAAGAAAAGTCCGCAAAGGACCAGACCTATGATAATATTTATAATCAAAACCTAATAACATCACTTATTATGAACAATTACAGAAAGGCCATTTTTGTCGCCTCAGCCTTGTTGTGCATGAATGCTCCGATGTCAGCACAGCAGGTAACTCTGAAAATCAGCAATGCGACAGTGAAGCAGGCCATTAATCAACTGAAACAGCAGACCGGCTATTCATTCGTCTTCTCATCGACAGACATCAACACCCAGAAGACGGTTTCGGTTTCTGCCACAAACGAAGACCTCTCCTCTGTTGTGGAGCAGATACTCAAGGGACAGAAGGGTATCGACTACAAAATCGAGGGAAAGAACATCATCATTACCAAAGGCAAGCACAACGGAGTGAAGCCGGTCAGTAATGGCACGAAACAAACAAAAAACACACCGCGGAAGGTTACAGGACAAATCATCGACGAGAACGGCGAACCGCTGATCGGCGTCACCATCACTGCCAACGGAATGCAGGGCGGAGCGATAACGGACTTCGACGGAAACTTCGTGCTCACCGACGTGCCGGAGAACGTAAAGGCTCTCCACGTGAGCTACATCGGCTATGAGGAGAAGGACATTGCTATCGGCAACGGTAGCATGAAGATAAAGATGGTGCCGGACAACAAGCAGCTGGACGACGTAGTGGTTATCGGCTACGGCACGGTGAAGAAGAACGACCTGACCGGTTCCGTATCAGCCATCAAGCCCGATGAGTTCAACAAGGGAGCACAGTCGAGCGCACAGGACGCCCTCGTGGGTAAGGTTGCCGGTGTGAACGTGGTTTCAAGCTCGGGAGCTCCGGGTTCCGGTTCCACTATCCGTATCCGCTCGGGCGCATCGCTTTCGGCTTCAAACGACCCGCTGATTGTAATCGACGGAGTGCCGGTGGACAACTCTTCAATCGAGGGCGGAAGCAACCTCATCGGAGGTATCAACCCTAACGACATCGAGACCTTCACCGTATTGAAGGACGCTTCGGCTACGGCCATCTACGGTTCGCGCGCTTCAAACGGTGTAATCGTGATTACGACCAAGAAGGGAACTAAGGGAGCGCCGAAGTTCAACTACACGGCAAACTTCTCCGTAGGCTCTACTGCCAAGCGTCTGAAGGTGTTGAGCGCCGACGAGTTCCGAGCATTCGTGCCTACAGTGAGCGGTGTTCCGAGCAACGCCGTGCTGGGCGAGTACAACACGGACTGGCAGGATGAAATCTACCGCACAGCTTTCGGTATGGACCACAACATCTCCATGTCGGGCAATATCAACAAGAAAGCTCCTGTGAGAGTTTCTCTTGGATACACGAACCAGAGCGGTATCATCAAGACTAACAGCTACAAGCGCTACACCTTCGACGGCGGTATCTCTCCGAAATTCCTCAAGGACCACCTCTCGTTGAACGTGAATCTGAAGGCATCAATGGAGGACAACGTGCGCGTTGACGAGTCGGTTGTCGGCAATGCCCTCTCATACGACCCTACAAGGCCAGTACGCACAGGCAGCACAACGGCCTCCACAGACCCGGGACTGGGTTACTTCATCTGGATGAACGGCAACTCGCCGATGGCCATACAGACCGACAACCCTGTGGCCCAGCTCAATCTGCAGGATATGAACAACAAGCTCTACCGCTCTATCGGCAACGTGTCGGTGAACTATAAGGTTCACGGATTCGAGGACCTGCAGTTCAACATGAATATGGGATACGACGTATTGGAGAGCAAATACAGCAAGGACGTTCCGCAGTTCGCCGGAATGATGTATACCGAGAACAAGAAAGACGGTACGGGTCTCGACTTCAACTCAAAGCAGTATAAGACAAATACCCTGCTCGACCTCTATGCCAACTATCAGCACACCTTCGCCGAGAAGCACGACTTCAGCGCGATGGCCGGTTACGGATGGCAGCACTTCTGGAAGAAATACAATGAGACGACCCTCTCTCCGGAGGGAACGGAACTGTTCTCGCCAAAGCACGCCAAGTCAGAGTATTACCTACTCTCGCTCTACGGACGCCTCAACTATACATACGACAACAAGTATATGGTTACGGCAACTCTGCGTTCCGACGCTTCGTCACGCTTCGCCAAGGGCAACAGATACGGCTACTTCCCGTCAGTGGCTCTGGGATGGAAGATTTCTGAGGAGAAATTCCTGAAGGACAACAAGGTGCTCACAAACCTGAAACTGCGTCTGAGCTACGGACAGACAGGACAACAGGATATCATCAACGACTATCCTTATATGACTACATTCTCTGTTTCTTACCCCGAGTCAAGCTATCTCTTCGGCGACAAATGGTATAACACATACCGTCCGAACGGCTACGACCGCGACATCAAGTGGGAGACAACGGAAACTTGGAACGCCGGACTCGACTACGGATTCCTTAACAACCGCATCTACGGTACTATCGACGTTTACAAGCGCCACACCAAGGACTTGCTCAACACTATCCCGGTTATCTCGGGTGTGAACTACTCTGCCGTGCTCACGACGAACATCGGCGAGATGGACAACAAGGGTGTGGAGTTCTCTATCAACGCCGTACCGGTGCAGACCAAGGACTTCTCTTGGAGTGTTGGCCTGAACTACACATGGAATGACTCTAAGATCACGAAGCTGAACACAGTGGATACAGAAGGTTCATTCGTGGAGACAGGTGCCATTTCCGGCACAGGAAAGTTCGTGGAGTGCTTCATGGTGGGCAAGCGCCCATACACATTCTATCTGGCAAAGCAGGCATACGACGAGAACGGCAAGCCGATGGAAGGAAAGTATGTACAGCCAGACGGAAGCATCGACACCAAGGAGACAAGATCTGCAAGCCGCTGCGCTCTGCCTAAGTCATACCTTGGCTTCAACACTCAGTTCACATACAAGAACTGGGAGCTGGGCATCACGGGCCACGGCTCGTTCGGCAACTACATATACAACTACGTGAAGGCCGACCAGTACCAGCAGCAGGTATACAGCGACCAAGGCAACTTCTCGAACATCTTGAAGTATACTGCAGACAACGGATTCCAGCAGCAGCAGCTCTATACGGACCACTTCTTGGAGAAGGGAGACTTCTTCCGCATCGACAACATCACACTGGGATACACATTCCCGAAGCTTTGGAACAGTTCAAGCAGTCTGAGACTCTCGGCAGCAGTGCAGAACGTATGCGTGATTACGGGCTATTCTGGTCTTGATCCGGAGATTTACAATGGTATCGACCGCAACGTATACCCACGTCCACGCACATTCTCTATCACAGCAAACCTTAACTTCTAACAAACAAAAGAATATACAAAATGAAAAAGAATATATTGAAATCCATGATATTCGGCGTCATCGGATGCCTGTTCACATCATGTTTCAGCGACCTGGACACCATGCCGCTCGATGACAATCAGCTCTTTGGCGAGAAGGTTTACCAGACTGCCGACGGATACACCGGAGTGCTCGCCAAATGCTACAGCTCGCTCATCCTCACCGGACAGAAGGGCGGCGATGGTGGCGACGGCGACCTTGAGGGAGCAAACGAGGGCTACTCGAGCTACGTGCGACTGATGTTCTACCTGCAGGAGCTGCCTACCGACAACTTCATCATGCCGTCATCATCAAACGGTCTGCGCAAGTGCCTCAACCTGCAGTGGGACGAATCCAACGCATCCGTTATCCGCTGGACATACCAGCGCCTCTACATGTCTATCGCCTACTGTAATGAAATGCTGCGCGAATGCACCGAAAGCAAGCTGAAGAGCCGCGGACTTTGGGACCAGCTCGGCGGAGAATGTGCGAGCTACCGCGCCGAGGCACGCTTCATCCGTGCATACTGCTATTCCATGCTATGCGACCTCTTCGGCAACGTGCCTTACATCGACGAGAACACTGGCGTGAAGGACATTCCGGTGCAGTGGACACGCAAGCAAATCTTCGATTTCGCCGAGAGCGAACTGAAGGCTATCGACGCTGACCTCAAGGCTCCTGGAACCAACGTATACGGACGCATCGACCAGGTTGCAGCATGGTTCCTGCTCTCAAGAATGTATCTGAACGCAGAGACATGGATCGGCGAAAACCGCTACAACGACGCTCTGATGTATGCAAAGAAGGTAATCAACGACGGCCACTACCCGCTGGCCCCCGACTACCGCACAATCTTCCTCGCCGACAACGACAAGTGTAAGGAGATTATATGGCCGCTCGTACAGGACGGACTCAAGGCACAAAGCTCTGCCGGAACGAACTTCTACACAAAGGCATTCGTGAACGGTCCGATGAACGAGCTTTACACCACCGGTATCGGTTCACGCGGATGGGGCAACGTGCGCTCAAAGACCACCCTCGTGGATGCCTTCGACGCTGACGACGTGACTTTCGACAAGAACGACACTTGGGGCAACCAGAAGAAGGACAAGCGTGCACAATTCATGACAGCCCTGCCTAACCAGAGAAAGGAAACATGGGATGAGCAGAACAACATGACAAGCACCTACACCTGCGGCTACGGATATATCAAATGGCGCAACGTGAACCAGGACAACACCATACCTGCACAGGGCGACGCATATTCATCAATCGACTTCCCGCTGTTCCGCACAGCCGAGGCTTATCTCATCGCCGCCGAGGCAATACTGAGAGGCGCACAAGGCACAAAGGAGGAGGCTCTGGGATATGTGAACGAAATCCGCGAGCGTGCATATATGTCAGGCAAATATGCCAAGGCCGGTGTCCGCTCAGACGTATCTGGCGACATCACTGCCGAGCAGCTCAACCTCGACTTCATCCTCGACGAACGCCAGCGCGAGTTTGCTTCTGAGCTTATTCGCCGCACAGACCTCATACGCTTCGGCAAGTTCACATCCGGTCGCAACTGGGACTGGAAGAACGGAGTACGCGAAGGTTCCGACGTGCCTGGCCACCTGAAACTATTCCCTATTCCTGCCACAGAGTTCTCCAACATGCCGAACCTCGTTCAGAATGACGGATACGTGAAGAAATAAACTCCACTACATACAAAACCGATATGAGTTCCGCAAGTTCCAGAAGCTTGCGGAACTTTAAAACCTCCAAAGAACTATCAGAAAATATGATTTCATTCAAGAACATTGCTCTTTCAGCATCTATGGTGCTGTTTGCAAGCGCATCAATGGCACAGACCTCGTTTGAGGAAATCAGTGCAGACCTGAACAAGGCGGGCGGCGTTTATCTCGCATACCCCGAAGTGACAAGCAAGCAGACACCTGCCCCTAAAGGCTACAAGCCCTTCTACATCAGTCACTACAGCCGCCATGGTTCGCGCTATCTGCTGGGAGACGAAGACTTCGAACTCACCATCAACCTGCTCGAAAAGGCACAGAAGAGAGGATGTCTGACCGACTTCGGAAAGGATGTATTGAAGAGGCTTCGCATCACATTCGAGGAAACCGAAGGGCGCGGCGGTGACCTGACACCGCTCGGCGCACGCCAGCATAAGGGGATTGCCGAGAGAATGGCAAAGAATTTCCCCGATGTCTTCAAGGGAGAGAAACGCGCCGAAGCACGCTCCACTGTGGTCTACCGCTGCGCAATGAGCATGGCGGCTTTCTGCGACGGGCTGAAGGGAAAGTTCCCCAATCTCGACATCAAATACGAGATGAACCAAAAGAACATGTCTTATCTGAACTACCACACAGACAAATCAAACAAATTCACCCACGGCGAGACAGGCCCTTGGGTGGAGGAATACAGAAAGTTTGAAGCCGAGCACGTAAATCCGGGACGTATGGTAAGCTCGCTATTCAGCGACAAGGACTTCATCCGCTGCGAGGTAAATCCGGAGAAACTAATGTGGGCGTTCTATTGGATTGCTGTGGACATGCAGGACATCGAGACAAAACTGTCATTCTACGACGTGTTTACGGCCCAGGAACTGTTCGACCTGTGGCAGTGTGTAAATTACCGGTTCTATATCGGCAATGCCAACCCTGCGATGAGCGACGAACTGGTTATGGCCAACGCTTCAACCCTCGTGGAGAACATCATAGAGTGTGCTGAAAAGGCCATCAAGGACAACTCCATCGCCGCCGACCTGAGATTCGGACACGACGGCAATGTTATCCCGCTCCTTGCTCTCATGCAGATTGACGGATTCGACGTGGCCGTGAGGAAGCCTGAAGAGGTCTACAAGCATTGGGCCGACTTTAAGGCCACCCCAATGGCATCCAACGTGCAGCTCGTTTTCTTCAGAAACAACAAGGGCGACATACTCGTGAAGGTAATGCACAACGAAAAGGAAGCCCACATCCCTGTAACAACCGATTCATGGCCATACTATAAATGGAGCGCCATGAAGGAGTATTACACAAACAGACTCAAGAGAATAGAACAACACGTGAAGGCTCTGGACTAAAAGAGCACACGCGATATTTCACATGAAAGAACACATAATGCATTTCGAACCATAACACAGACACGCAATTATAATATAATTTTAAATTGATTTTGTTTTAGTATTCATTTGCGGACGGCAGCCTTTTGTATTGGCTGCCGTCCCTTTTGGGATTAAATTCTTCCGTTTTTTTTGGTGTTAAAAGGAGAATCCATTAAATTTGCATTATTATTTGTAATAGATTATGCCATTAAGGATTCCAGACAAATTGCCAGCCATCGATATTCTCAAGAAAGAGAATATCTTTGTCATGGACAACACCAGGGCACACACACAGGATATACGCCCACTGAAAATAGTGATACTCAATCTCATGCCACTCAAGATTACAACAGAGACGGACCTCGTGAGACTGCTATCCAACACCCCTCTGCAGATTGACATCACATTCATGAAACTGAAGAGCCACACGCCGAAGAACACACCGATTGAACACATGATGATGTTCTACAAGGACTTCGACATAATCAAAGAGGAAAGATTCGACGGAATGATAATCACCGGAGCACCGGTGGAGAACTTTGAATTCGAGGAGGTGGGCTACTGGAAGGAGATAACCACTATATTCGAATGGGCCAAATCGCACATCACCAGCACCATGTATATCTGCTGGGCAGCACAGGCTGGACTATATTACCATTACGGAATACCCAAACATCCGCTGAAGAAGAAGATGTTCGGAATATTCAAACAGCGCTGCAACGACCCGTTGTTGCCTATATTCAGAGGTTTCGACGACATCTTCTACATGCCGCAAAGCCGCCATACGGAAGTGAGGAAGGAGGACATTATCAGCGACGGAAGACTGCATCTCATCGCCGAGTCCGAAGAAAGCGGACCAACCATAATAACGGCAAACGGCGGAAGGGAATTCTTCATCACCGGACACTTTGAATACGCACCATTGACTCTGGACCAGGAATACCGCCGCGACCTCGGGAAACGCGACGACGTAGAGATACCGAAGAACTATTACATCGGCGACAACCCTGAAAACAAGCCTCTGGTGAGATGGAGGGCACACGCAAACCTCTTCTTCACCAACTGGATAAACTACTACGTGTACCAGGAGACGCCATACGACATCAACATGATAAGATAACCCCTAAGCCATAACCATAAAGAATAGAACATAAACAAGAGATATGAGAGAACTTGAACTTCTTGCTCCGGCAAAGAACCTTGAATGCGGAATCGCAGCCATCGACTGCGGAGCGGATGCCGTATACATCGGCGCCGACAGGTTCGGTGCCCGTCAGGCTGTGGGCAACAGCGTGGATGACATAAAGCAACTCTGCGGATACGCCCACAAGTTCGGCTGCAAGGTCTACGTGACGGTGAACACCATCATATACGACAACGAACTTGAAGACACGCAGCGGCTCCTCGATGCGCTCGGGGATGCAGGGGTAGACGCAATACTTGTACAGGACATGGGACTGCTCAAGCTTGACCTGCCGAAAAACGTGGCCCTGCACGCAAGCACGCAGACAGACAACCGCAATCTTGAAAAAGCAGCATGGCTGAGAGCACACGGATTCGAGCGCGTGGTATTGGCAAGGGAACTCACAATAGACGAAATATCCGGAATACACAAGGCACTGCCCGATACGGAACTTGAGGTCTTCGTCCACGGAGCGCTCTGCGTGAGCTATTCGGGCACCTGTTATGCATCGGAATATTGCTTCGGAAGAAGCGCCAACCGCGGTGCCTGCGCACAATTCTGCAGAATGAAGTTCGACCTGCTCGACAACGAGGGGAACACGATAGAGCGAGACGCCCACCTGCTTTCGCTTAAAGACATGTGCCGCATTGACTCTCTCGAAAGGCTTGCAGATGCCGGCGTCACATCTTTCAAGATTGAAGGCAGGCTGAAGGACATCAACTATGTGAGAAACGTCACGGCCGCCTACAGCCAGCGCCTTGACGAAATCATCGCCAAGAGAGGAAAGGATTACCGAAGGGCCTCGTCGGGCATCTGCCAGACGGAGTTCACTCCAAATCTGAAAAAGACCTTCAACCGCGGCTTCACGGAATATTTCCTCGACGGAAGGAAGAGCCGCATCGCCTCCTTCTATACGCCGAAGGCCATGGGCGAATACGTGGGCAAGGTGAAGGAAATACGCGGCAACTCGTTCAACGTTGCCGGCACGGCAACCTTTGCCAACGGCGACGGTTTGTGCTTCATCAACGAGAGCAACGAACTGGAAGGTTTCCGCATAAACAAAGCCGAAGGCAACAGACTGTTTCCGCTGAACATGCCGCGCGGACTGAAACGCGGCACAGCACTATACAGAAACAGCGACCACGCCTTTGAAAAGGAGATGAACAGTGACAAGACGAAGCGCAAGCTCCCCATCACCCTCGCCCTGTCCTACACCGAAGGTCATCTACTGCTGGAGGCTGGGATAAAAGACCAGCAATGCAAGGTTGCCGCAAGTCGCGAAATCACCCTCGACACCGCAAAGAACCCACAGATGGAGAACATCAAGAAGCAGCTCTCCAAACTGGGCAACACGGAATTTGCCGTAGACGGAATAAGTCTGCAGCCCGCAGAATTCCCATGGTTCGTGCCCAACAGCCTCCTCTCCGACATGAGAAGGGAATGTGTGGAGCAACTCGAAAACAGAAATACCGCCACACCGGGAACAAAGTCTGTCGACAAGAATCGCACGGCTCCCGCTGGGCATTTCTCCATGTACCCCATGCCGTACATGTATAACATAGCCAACAGATTGGCTGAGGAATTCTACAAGGAGGAGGGATTGAAGACCATCCGTCCTGCCTTTGAGCTGCAAAAGCCACAATCACCGCTCATCATGCAATGCAGATACTGTCTGAGATATGAAATCGGACAATGCAAGAAGCGTAGCAATCCAGACACCTTGCTGAAAGACCCGCTGAGAATCAGACTCGGCGACGGAAGGACATTCCGGTTGGAATTCAACTGCGCCCACTGCATGATGAACATATACGCCGAGGAATAAAAACGACAAATGAAGTCACGCTTTAAACCCATACCTATACTATTATGAGACAAAGACATCTGCCAACGGCCATCGTTATCATCTTCATAATGAATATCCTGCTTGCGGGCTGCTACCACAACAGGACATTCATCACCAGACCATTGCCCGACACGATACAGTATAGCGAGAAACAGCGCGACTCACTGATATTCGCCCACACCCACCATTACTCACAGAACTTCAATTTCATCATCAAGGCTGACTCTCTCATTCTGCTGAAGGAGCAACCCGAAGAGTTCCTGAGCGGGCTACCCACCGACACCCTCCATGTGAAGAAGGGCGACAGGGTTGCCGTGGCCGACATACGCATCCTCCCCACCGACCCCGTTGACTCGGTATGGGTGCAGCTGGCGCGCGACCAGTTCACCTTCGGATGGATAAGGGAGAAGATGCTTCTGCCCGCCGTGGTGCCGGACGACCCCATATCCAAGTTCATCTCCACATTCTCCGACACCCACCTGCTGATTACGCTTATCATAATCAGCGTAATTTCCGCCGCCTATCTGCTCCGGAACCTGTTCCGCAGGAAAGGCAAGATAGTGCTGTTCAACGACATCAACTCATTCTATCCCACCCTCCTGACCCTCACGGTGGCAACAGCCGCCTCATTCTATGCCAGTATGCAGCTCTTCGCTGCCGACACTTGGCACAATTTCTATTTCCACCCCACGCTGAACCCATTCTCCGTGTCGCCGTTGCTCGCCATCTTCCTTGCGTCGGTATGGTCAATGCTGATTATCTCCATAGCCACAGTGGATGAAGTGAGGCGCATCCTCCCGTTCTCCGATGCCATCCTGTATCTCTGCGGTCTGTGCGGTATCTGCGCCATCTGCTATATCGTGTTCAGCCTTACAACACTCTACTATATAGGCTATCCTTTGCTCATAGCCTTCTACTATTATGCCCTGCGCCGCTATTTCCACAAGGCCAGCGAGCCATATATCTGCGGAAAATGCGGTACAAGAATGCGCCACAAGGGGAAATGCCCGAACTGCGGAGCTATCAACGAATAGAATCAATTGAAAATAAATCTCTGTATCTCTAAATATTGCCGTCATATATATATTCACGCATAATATCGGCATTATATATTTACATTCAGAGCCCATCATTCCGAATATCCCATACAATATCGCCGACAATCCCCATTTATTAGGATTGCATATTAAAATCTGGCGATATACCTTTGCACCCATGAAACAATATGAGAAACTATTTACCGTGGTCGCAGGAAGTCTGCTGATACAAATTCCTGCCTATGCCACAACATTCAAAGGAAGCAACACAAATATGCCGGAATCACCGGCAAGAAGTATTTCCATCGCCGACACGTCGAGGGTTTTCAATCTCGACGAAGTGGTCGTGGTGTCACAGCCGAAGGAGAGTTCCATCCTGCGCAACCAGCCCATGGCTTCGAGTATCTTCACATCCAAAGAGGCCGGCATGATAGGCATGCGTGACATTTCCGACCTTTCGCGCTTTGTGCCTTCATTCCAGATGCCAGTGTATGGCTCGCGCCTCACATCGTCGATGTATATCCGAGGAATCGGTTCGAGAATCAACAACCCGGCCATAGGAGTGTATCTCGACGGAATGCCGCTGCTGAGCAAGAATTCATACAATATCCATATATATCAGATTGACCGCGCCGACGTGTTGCGTGGTCCGCAGGGCACGCTCTACGGCATGAACACTGAGGGCGGACTCGTAAGGATATACTCCAAGAATCCTTTCACCCACAAGGGGACTGACATAAAACTCGGTCTGGGCAGCAGGTTCTACAGGAATGTGGAGTTTGCCAACTACTCCATGATTTCCCACAACACGGCGATGTCCATTGCCGGATTCTACAGCGGACAGAACGGTTTCTTCAGGAACAGCACCACAAGCAAGCGCGCCGACCTGTACAACGAAGCCGGCGGAAAGGTGAGAATCGTGAACAGGTATTCCGACAAGCTGACTTATGATTTTATAGCCGACTACCAGTATTCAAACCAGGGTGCGTTCCCGTACGGAGCGCTCGATATTTCCAACGACAAGACGGCAGCCCCGGCTACAAACAGGGACGGCAAATACCGCCGTAACATGTTGAACACGGCCTTCAACATAAGATATTCGCTTCCGAAGCTCACTATGAACTCAACTACAAGCTATCAGTTTCTTTCTGACCGCATGAACATGGATCAGGACTACACGGCTCTCGATTACATGCACCTGAAGCAGAACCAATTGCAGAACGGCATATCACAGGAGTTTGCCATAAAGGGAAACAACGGCAGATGGCGCCACACGAGCGGACTATACGGCTCATATCTGTGGCTGCGCACGGAGGCTCCCGTATTTTTCGACTCTGACTTCACCGGAAACATGGCCGGAATGATTCAGTCGGCGATGTATAACAGCATGGTAAAGTCAATGGCAGAGAAATTCATGGGCATCCCCGGCATAACCGAAGACGGAGCAAAAGAGATGGCAGCCGCTACAATCGAAAAGGCCGGAGGGGTGAAGGTCAACTCACTGTCGCTGTCTGTGCCCGGTCTCTTCCACACACCACAATTCAACCTCGGCATTTTCCATGAGTCGGCTATCGACCTGACAAAGCGTCTCACCATGACCATCGGTCTGCGATACGACTACAGCCGTGTCAAGATAAACTACAACACGAGTGCGCTGATGGATGTCTCCGTGAGCATCATGGGTATTGACGCTGCAAGCCGTCTGCGCTCAGTTCTCGACAACGACAAAGGCAACAGCTTCAACCAGGTATTGCCCAAGCTCGGATTCACATGGAGAACGGACGACAACGGCAGCAACATATACGCCATCGTGAGCAAGGGATACCGCTCCGGCGGATACAACATACAGATGTTCTCCGATATCCTGCAGACGGAAATACGCAACAACAGCGGCATGGCGTTGCGCAACGGCGGAGACATCCAGCATACGGATGAGGACTACAGGAAAATCAATTCCACGATATCATACAAACCGGAATACAGCTGGAACTATGAGCTGGGAACTCATCTCAATCTCTTCGGAAACGCACTTCAGGCGAATTTCTCCACGTATTACATGAAGATACGCAACCAACAGCTTTCTGTCATGGCTGGCACATACGGTTTCGGCAGAATGATGGTGAACGCCGGAAAGAGCCATAGCTGCGGCTTCGAGGCTTCGCTGCGCGGCAAAGCGATGGACAACAAGCTCAGTTGGGCTGCGACATACAGCTACACGCGTTCCGTCTTCGACAAATACAGCGAGGAGAAGAACGGAAAGGTAACGGATTATGCCGACAACTATGTGCCGTTCATACCGCAACACACGTTCAGCATTGCCGGCGACTGGACGATACCATTTGCTTCAGACTGCGTGAAAGCCCTCGTCATCGGTGCCAACGTGACGGGCCAGGGGAAGACTTACTGGGACGAAGCGAATACGTTCAGCCAGAAGTTCTATGCAATGGCCGGAGCTCACATTGATGTGGTATTCAGCAAATTAAACCTGTCTCTATGGGGGCGCAACATCACTGACACCCGATACAACTCGTTCGCCTTCAGTAGCAATGCCACGGGCAAGACGTTGTATCTGGCACAGCGTGGTACACCATTCCAGATTGGTATTGATGCCAACATACATTTCTAAAGGCGTAATACCCAAAAGACAAATAATTGTGACTTCGCACTTACAGGAAGTCTTTCGATAAAAAACATCAAGAATCAGCGAATTGGAGAAAATTTCTGCAAAAAAGCAGGATGTGGATTCTCTGATTCTCTGATTCTTGATTCATAAAGCCTTAATTCCATCTACGGGAATCAGACTATCAATTGGAATTGGACGGATACCAACATGTGTCTACAATCCAAAAGGATTGATATTGGCATAGGCATCCTTCACCTTCTTCTCCACGTTTTCGCCTCCTGCCTCCTGGGGTTCTTCCTGGAGCTTTGCGGCATAATCAATATCTTCCTTTGCTCCGGCTTCATCACCGGCCTTGCGGCGCAATTCCCCACGCAGGGCGTAGGCTTCCTGACGGAAAGGATTGGCATCGATTACCTTGTCAAGATACTCCATGGCAACTGCGTCATTGCTCCGGCTGTTCTCGATGTTCGCCTTCAGCATCAGCACGTCTTCATTACCTGGATAATTTTCCAACAGCCATGAAGCGTCCTCGTCTGCCTCGTCATATCTTTCTTCCTTAAGCAGCACTTCGCCACGCAGGAGATAGGCATCCGCATAATCCGGTTTTACGGTGACAGCCTTTGTCAACAGAGCCACAGCATTGGTCACATCACCGATACCGACACACGACTTTGCATAGAGATGCAGAGCATCGGGAGATTCCTTGTCTATCAGCAGGGCCTTCTCGCATGCGGTTCCCATAATTGAGTAATCCTCCATCATGTATGCCACATGGGCCATTCTGATAAAGATGTTAATGTTGTCGGTCTGCGCCTCTGCAAGCTTCTGCAGATGCTGATAGGCATTCGGCAAATCACTGAGAGCGAGATATGCCTGCGACATATAGTCGTGTATTTCCAGATCCTCGTTTATATCAAGCGCATGACGGAAACACTCTATCGCATAGTCATAACGCTGGGTCTTCAAAGCCCTGACGCCATCATATTTAAGGATGTCGAAGTTTTTGCTGTTTTCTGCTTGCAGTTCTTCCTTTATAGGAACTTTTTCTTCCTGCGCTACACCGAAAAGTCTTTTGAAGATATTCATTGGCAATTAAAAACAGGCAACCGACAGCGTCCGTTTGCGCCCCGGTTGCCATTCATTCTGTTATTCTACAATTATTTCACTCAAAGTAGGATGGATATGCGTGATGTCATGGAGCTGACCGATTGTCACGCCACAACACATCAGAGCACTCACCTCCTGCACAAGGTCGGCGGCATGTGCGCCAAATACATGACAGCCGATGATCTTTCCGTCCTTGTCGGCAAGCAACTTCAGCATACCTTCCGTCTCGTTCATCGCCACAGCCTTACCGTTTGCACGATAGTAATGCTTCCGGCAGATATACTCCGTTCCCTCAACCTTCAACTGGTCCTCGGTCTTGCCTACACAAGCAGCCTCAGGATTAGTGAAGATGGCAGCCGGCATAATGTCGAAGCAGATGCCGTCGGCCTCACCAAGAATATGGTTCACGGCCCGCTTGCCCTGCATTTCGGCAGCGTGTGCAAGCATCTGTCTGCCGTTCACGTCGCCAACGGCATATACGTGCGGAACGTTGGTGAGCATATTGTCATCTACGGTGATTCCCTTACGGTCGAAGGCGATGCCCACGTTCTCAAGTCCGAGTCCTTCGGTATTCGGCTTTCTGCCCACTGCGAGCAACACCTTGTCTGCCTCGATCTCAGTGAGCTTGCCTTTCTTCTCGAAGGCAACCTTACCATTGGCTGCACTCTTGAGCGCTGACTGCATGTAGAAAGACACTCCGCGCTTTTCAAGACACTTGCGAAGGCGCTTGGCGATGTCGCTGTCGAGAGCAGGCAGACATTCCTTGAGGAATTCCACCACGCAAACTTCGCATCCGAACGAATTGAGGATACTTGCGAATTCCATTCCGATTACTCCTGCTCCGACGATACAAATGCGCTTCGGCAGCGTATCGGTGTTCAGGAGCCATGTGGAATCACACACCATCTCTGCGTCGAGCTCCTCTATCGGCAGGGATTTCGACTCCGAGCCAGTTGCTATGATGATGTTGTCGGCTGTATACTCCTCACCATCCACCACGATAGCGTTTGCCGCCTTCATCACAGCTTCTCCCTTCACCAATGTTATGCCTGGCGCTGAAAGCAAGGTGGAGATACCATTGCGGAGGGTCTCAACAACGGTGTTCTTGCGCGCAGCTACCGTGTTGAAATTAAACGAATACTGCAATGCGTCAAGTCCATAGACCTCAGCCTCCTTCAGTTCGAGCATGATGTCCGCATGGCGGGCATACGTCTTGGTAGGGATACAACCGCGGTTCAGGCACGTACCACCCAACTCATCTTTTTCCACGATGAGCACGGAGAGTCCCTTCTGGGCAGCATAGGTGGCTGTCTTGTATCCACCAGGACCGCCACCTATTATTATAAGATTGAATTTATTCTCCATCTGCAAGAATCTGTCTGTAGGTTACAATCGGGTGCTTAGCTGCAAGCACGTCGTCCACACGTCCTACCGGCGTGTTGTGGGGTGCACTCTTAAGCAGTTCCGGATCAGTCTTTGCCTCCTCTGCAATCTTGCGCATGATGCTGACGAATCCGTCGATGGTCTCCTTGCTCTCGCTCTCCGTTGGCTCTATCATGAGCGACTCGTGGAAGAGCAGCGGGAAGTAGATGGTCGGTGCATGGTAACCATAGTCGAGCAGACGCTTTGCCACGTCCATCGTGGTGATGCCCGTAGACTTGTCTGCCAGTCCGTTGAATACGAATTCATGCTTGCACAGTCCGTCGATAGGCAACTCATAGAGGTCCTTCAGCGACTCCTTGATATAGTTGGCATTCAGAGTTGCGAGCGGACCAACATACTTGATGTACTCCTTGCCCAATGTGAGGATGTAGGCGTATGCCTTCATTATCACTCCGAAGTTTCCGTGGTACGGACCTACAGAAACCTTGCCGAGCGCCTCTACAGGTGTATGGTGGGTTGAATGTGCATTCTCGGGCAGGAACTGCTCCAGTCCCTTTCTTACTCCAACAGGACCGCTGCCTGGGCCACCGCCTCCGTGAGGAGTGGAGAAAGTCTTGTGCAGGTTGATATGCATCACGTCGAATCCCATATCACCCGGACGGCATGCGCCGAGCATCGGGTTGAGGTTTGCTCCGTCGTAATACATCAATCCGCCGCACTCATGCACGAGACGTGCAATCTCCGGAATATTGCGTTCGAAGAGTCCGAGCGTATTCGGGTTGGTCATCATCATTGCTGCCACGCCGTCATCGAGAAGTCCCTTCAGGTCTTCCACGTCCACCACGCCGTCGGCAGTACTCTTCACCTCTACGATATCGAGTCCGCAAACGGCTGCCGAAGCAGGGTTCGTTCCGTGTGCCGAGTCCGGCACGATGACCTTCGTACGCTTCATGTCGCCGCGACTCTCGTGATACTGGCGGATAACCATCAGTCCTACGAGCTCTCCGTGTGCACCTGCAAACGGGTTCAATGTGAAGTCGGCGAGACCGGCAATTTCCGAGAGAGCCTTACGCAGTCCGTCGTACACCTCGATAGCTCCCTTCACCGTCTCAACGGGCTGCAGCGGATGCAGATGTGTGAAAGCCGGCATTGCGGCAACCTCCTCGTTGATGGCAGGGTTATACTTCATGGTGCAGCTGCCGAGCGGATAGAATCCGTTGTCTACGCCGAAGTTGTTACCGCTGTGGTTAGTATAATGGCGCACCACGGTCATCTCGTCACACTCCGGCAGTTCGGCGTCATTCTCGCGACGCATTTCCTGCGGAATATCATATTTTCCGAAGCTGTTCTTGGGCAGAGAATAGCCCTTGCGTCCTGGACGTGACAGCTCGAATATCAAATTTCCATATAGTCTGTTGTTCATAGTCAGATCAATTTTATAAGGTTATCAATCTCGTCTTTAGTGCGCTGCTCGGTAACGGCAAACATGATAGTATGCTCGCCAACCTTTATTCCGCCCATAAATCCGTTGTCTATAAACTTCTGCTGCAATGCGTCCACGTCGCCGTCGTAGTCTACGCAGAACTCATTGAAGAACGGCTTGTCGAATGTCGGCTTGAACTTGCCTGTCTCCACGAGTTTGTCCATCATGTAGTGTGCTCCGGCATACGACATCTCGGCAGCTTCCTTCACGCCCTGCTTGCCCATGACAGCCATGTAAACCGTAACGAAGAGTGCCATCAAGCTCTGGTTTGAACAGATGTTAGAGGTTGCCTTCTGACGGCGGATATGCTGCTCGCGCGCCTGCAATGTGAGCACAAAGGCGCGCTGTCCGCGGTTGTCTTTCGTCATACCCACGATGCGTCCCGGCATCTTGCGGATGAGCTTCTCCCTGCAGCACATGTAGCCCACATACGGACCACCGAACTGCATAGGCACTCCAAGGCTCTGACCGTCGCCCACAGCGATGTCTGCGCCCCACTCTGCCGGCGTCTTCAGCACGGCGAGGTCAGCAGCCACGCTGTTCATGATCATCACGCCCTTGTTGGCATGTGCCGTATCAGCAAAGCCGGTGTAGTCTTCCACGATACCGTAGCGATTAGGCTGCTGCACCACGACTCCAGCCACTCCGCCCTGAGCCATCTTCTGTTCAAAGTCGGCCTTGTCGGTTACACCTTCTTTCTCGGCAATCATCTCTATCTTGATGCCGTGGAAATGGGCGTATGTCTTCACTACATCGAGAATCTTCTTGTCCACGGTTTCAGAAATAATCACCGTATCACACTTCTTTGCCGAAGCCACAGCCATCATCACAGCCTCGGCCGTTGCCGTAGTGCCGTCATACATGGAAGCGTTTGATATGTCCATACCCGTGAGCTCTGCCATCATCGACTGGTATTCGAAGATGTAGTGCAATGTACCCTGCGAGATCTCCGCCTGATATGGTGTGTATGATGTGAGGAACTCTGAGCGCTGCACGATGCGGTTTACTATCGACGGACAATAATGGTCGTATACTCCGGCGCCGGCGAAACAGGTGAGCTGCTTGTTTTCCTTTCCGAGTTTCTCGAAGAACTGTCTTACTTCTATCTCACTCATAGCCTCGGGCAGGTCGTAGTCGCGCTTGAAGCGGATTTCCTCGGGCACCTCTGCATAGAGTGCATCGAGAGAGTCAACGCCAGAAACCTTGAGCATCTCCTTTATCTCCTCATCTGTATGGGGAAAGAACTTGTAATCCATAAGCAATGAATTAAACAATTTGTTGCGAAATAAATCCGTCAAGAACCGGAGAGGCAGCCATTTACGGGCACTGCATGGATATAGGCGTGCGCCGACACTGTTTCTCGGGTTCCTGACAGAAGATACATTAATGCGTTTGTAGAATTAGTGGGCCTCGTTCTTGCAGAACTCCTCGTAAGCCTTGGCGTCCATCAGGTTCTCAAGTTCAGCCTTGTCATACATCTCAACCTTGATCATCCAGTTTGCGAAAGCGTCCTGGTTAACGAGTTCAGGTGTGTCCTCGAGTGCCTCGTTTACCTCAACAACGGTTCCGCTTACAGGAGAAGTCAGGTCGCTGGCAGCCTTTACGCTCTCAACGGCTCCGAAATCCTCACCAGCCTCTACCTCATCGTCTACCTCAGGCATGTCAACATATACCACGTTGCCAAGTGCATTCTGAGCGAAGTCAGAAATTCCGATGTATGCGAAATCGCCTTCTACCTTTACATACTCATGTGACTCTGAATAGTAGAGTCCGTCAACAAATTTTGCCATAGTTTTATTTGATATTAAAGTTTATTCTTTCTTTATTGTTTATTATACTCTCCTCTCACCAGTGCTATGCTGCATTATTTCTTATAGTGCTTGTCATAGAAGCGCTTCTTCACGGCAACACCTGGGAAGGTCTTCTTGCGGATCTGCACGTCGAGCGGTGTGCCGAGCTTGGCATGCTCTGTCTTCACGAGAGCCATGCAGACACTCTTGTCCGTAGAGATTGAATGGTAACCGGTGGTAACCTCGCCTACCACCTCGCCGTCCTTCAACACAGCATATCCATGACGCGGGATGGCCTTGCCCTCAAGCTCGATACCGATCACTCTTCTCTCCACGCCTTCTGCCTTCTGCTTTGCCAGCGCTTCCTTTCCGATGAACTCTTCCTTGTCAAACTTGCAGAACATTGACAGACCGGACATTACCGGTGAGATTTCTGCCGACAGCTCGTCGCCGTACAATGGCAGCCCCACCTCAAAGCGCAATGTGTCGCGGCATCCGAGTCCGCATGGCTTGCAGCGTCCGCTCTCAATCAGCTTGTCCCAACATTCGCAGATGAAGTTGTGGCTGGCATAGATTTCGAATCCGTCCTCTCCGGTGTATCCCGTGCGGCTGATAATCACGTCGCCGATAGTCTTCACGGTGTAGAATGTCAGTTCCTTGCACTCCAATCCGAGCACTTCCTCCACCACTTTCTCCGAGTTAGGTCCCTGCACGGCAACCTGTCCGTAATCCTCCGAGCGGTTCACGAGCTCAATGTCGAATCCCTTGGCATTGTCCTGCATCCACTGCCAGTCCTTGTCTATATTTGCTGCGTTTATCACGAGGAAGAAATCATTCTCCGCCATCTTGTAAACGAGCAGGTCGTCTACGGTTCCTCCGTCCTCATAGCACATCATGCCATAAAGAATCTGACCGTATGAAATCTTGCTTACGTCGTTGGTAAAGATGTGCTGCACGTAGCGCTCTGCGTCCTTTCCCTTTACCGTCACTTCTCCCATGTGTGAAACGTCAAACACGCCGCAGTCATTTCTTACCGCCTCGTGCTCTTCGATAATCGTAGAATACTGGATCGGCATGTCGAATCCGCCGAACGGACTGATCAATGCACCGAGTTTCACGTGTTTGTCGTAAAGACATGTTCTTTTGTTTTCCATAATAATGTGTTTTATCTGAATTATATTGTTTTTCTCATACCTTATATTATATATAGGCTGTCAGCCTAACAGGATTTTCATGAAATCCTCCCTTCTGAGGTTCATCACGATGTCCGACATGTCATCCGGCAGCGCCCTGCGCAATGCCTCCTCACTGAGCTCCACATTATGGAGCGGTCTGACGATGCCCTCGTCCACTTCGCCCACGATGAAGAAGTCGCCGAGAATCGTGAGATCCTTTATCACGTTGTTCTTCATCTCGAGCCTCACCTCCAGGTCGCCCACATTGTCAATATGCCCCTTCTTCACCATCGAGTAGCGCGGATTGTTGCCGTAGATGAACTCCGGCTTGAGGTATTCCGCCTCAATCTCCCTTATCTTCTCCACGTCGTCCTGCGTCAGCATTATCTCCTCGTTGCAGAGGTTCTCCCTGACAAACTGCTTGAACTGCTCCAGAGTGATGTCCAGATAATCCTTGAGCAGCGCTATTCTCTGCCTCACGCTCTGTATGCCCTTGCTCGTAAGCTTCACGCTCGACGGTGTGATGGCCCCCACCATGTTCTGCATGTCGGTGTCATAGAGCATAGTGCCATGCACGATGCTCCTGCCCGGCACGTGATAGAAGGCATTGCCCGACACCTTGCGGTCGCCGACAAGCACATCGTTGCGGCCCGTGGCGCGCGCATCCACGCCGAGCTTCTGCAGAATCATCACCACCATATTAATATATCTGTTGAACGTGAAGTTCACCTTCTCATCCTTCGTGATATATGAGAACATAACATTGCTCATGTCGGCATACACGCATCCACCACCACTCTTGCGGCGGAACATCTGTATGCCGTGATCTTTGCAGTAGTCCACGTTCACTTCGGTCTCAATCAGCTGGTTACGACCGAAAATCACACTGGGCTCCACCTGCCACATGAAGAAGCAGTCGTCGCTATCGATATTTCTCGCCACGAACTCTTCCATAGCAAGATAGAAAGCTAATTTGTGTTGCTTTTCATCGGGCAAAGATATATAAATCATGTTGAATTTAGCCATTTAGATTAACATGATACAAAATTACAAAAAAAACAAGAGTGTGCAAATTTATAACAGGATTTTTCTCCTTTTTCATTCTTTTCTTCCGTTTATCCCCATTCCCGGCACCTTCTTCCATGCTAAAAAGCACCCCCTCTTCTTATTCCCGTTTCCGGCAAATTCATCCCTGACCATTCCCCATTTCGGTTCATTCGCCAAATGCACAGGCTGGAAACGTCAATCCTACTTATATTGTAAAGACTTTTAAAAAACGGTACCAGAAAAGTATACCTACTTGGTACCGAAAGTTCAGCATAGCTATACTCATCGTATAACATAGCTATACTCATCGTATAGCATAGCTTTGAATCCGATAAGCAGGACGCTTCCAGCCGGGATGGGGAGAAGATGAGAGTAGAAAGTCTGTCAGCAACAGCGGATTTCGTGAAGGAAAGCAATACAGGAAAGCTCATAACAGAGTCAATATGGAACCACCATTCCCCTATTAACTCGTTTTTCTTTCCTCCTTCTGCGAACCAACACACATCCCAACCTGTATATAGCCCATTCGCAACGATAAAATCGGTGTTCATTGAAGAAAACGAAGCTTTTTCAACAGTAAGACAAGGAAAACAAGAAAAAGCGGGAAACAGCAAAAATGAGAGAAAATGAAAGAAATTGACAGATTTTTGATAAAAATATCCTATCGGCATAGTGCATTTCCTTCATAATTTTGCAGCACAAGACCACATAATTGAAAGAAGGAATGTCAAACCCACAAAAATGAATTATTATGGAAAATCGAGTTTACAAAAAAAAGAATTGGCTGGGCATGCTCATAGTGATCATGCTTGCAGCACTGCCAGCAACGACAGTAAAGGCTGTGACGAAATACGGTATAAAGATTGCCGGCGTAGAAGTGACCGACAAAAACTACTACAACCTGAGTGTGATACCAGGAGTAGAAGGCGTAGTATACTATAATAAAGACACGAATACCCTTGGCCTTAAAAATGCCACCATCCAAGTGGACGAAGGCAATGCCATTCATAATTACGGGTGTAATGACCTCACAATTAAAGTTGAAGGCAACTGTTATATATACGCCAAAGAAAATTCCATCGGCATATTGCTGGATAAACAGACAAAAATTTCCGGACTGGGAACGCTTACCTGCAATGCAGATTTAGCCTGTGTATATCTGAATAAAACAACCCTTACTATCGACCATACCCATTTCAACGCTTTGGGCGGAATGTTTGGTATAATCGGGAAAGATGATGGCAAAGACAGCAAACTGCTCATCTATGGTTCATACGTCAAGGCAAAAGGCTCGTCTGCTTCTATCAGCGAGGTAGGGATAATGAACCTAAGGGCCTGCCTTATCAGACAACCTTCCGGCGCCATCTTCAACGGCAACACACATTCCGTAACGCTGGACGGGAATACTGTGACTGATGAGGTATATATCTATCCGCAATCTTTCGGATTCAAGATTGCAGGCATAGAAGTGGACGAAGGCAATTATGAAAATATAAGCAGTTTCCCCGGTGTTGAGAAAGGCGAAATATATTACAACCGTGAAGATAATCGTCTCGAATTCAAAGACGTCTATATAAACATAAAGGATAAATGTTGTATTCATAATTGGAATGCAGACAAACTGTATATCGGTTTAATAGGTAATAACGTTCTGTCTACAAGAGGAAACGTACCAGCCATCAGACTGGATAAAGAAACAAGATTTGAAGGTAAAAATGAAAGATTGAATATATATAGTGATTATTGTGGCATATACATGAATGAAGCACCGCTTACCATTTCATACGTCAATGTGAACATTTCAAAAGTGGATGATCCCAAATGGGGTATCACCGGAACAAACGGCAAGCCTTCGGAAAAGCTCACATTAATACATTCAAGCGTTAAGGCAGGTAGCACAGAAGGGGCAATCTGTGACATAGGGGCGCTGGAATTTGATTTTTCTGAAATCAACAGTCCTTATGGTGCTGCATACGACGAATCATTGAAGGGCATCGCGGAAAACGGGAAAATAGCCTTAGAGACCCATATAAAGCCACAGAACCTATATATAGTAGGCACGCAATTAAGTACTCCCATAATTAACAGCATCTCAACACTCTACGGCGTAAGCGGAGATGTAAGATATTACCGCGACGAGAAGAGGCTCTACCTCAAAGACGCTTATTTATCATTCAATGATGAATTTGGCGTTCCAATCATATCCGACATCAATGGACTCACAATAGAACTGCATGGAAAGAATGAAATATTCGCTGATTTGTCTGCAGCGGTTGTTCTCCATGGAGAGACGTTTTTCACAGGCGACGGAGAGCTCACGATATGGAGCAATGATGACACCGCTTTATATATCGACAAGACGAGCGTTACGATTGAGAATTGCACGATGGATATCACCGGCATGAACGGTATCGCCGGACCGCTGAACAGCTGCACAAACGAATCGGTAACGATAAACAGGGCTAATGTGAAGGTGAATGGATATGACGGCACAGTAAAAGACATCAATATGTTCACTCTTGACGGTTGCCGCTTCGTAAGTCCGGAAGGGGTAATGTTTGACAAGCACAGGCATTGTCTGACAAAGAATGGCGAAGAGGTCATGGAGGCTGTAGTCATCGAACGGACGACCAACGGCATCAACAACATACAGCTTGACGCCACGCTCCATCGCCAGGGCATCTACAATATGCAAGGAATGAAGTTAGAACAGCCATGGAAGGCTCTCCCGGCAGGCATGTATATCGTGGACGGAGTGAAGAAGGTGAAGAAGTAGACGAGTTAACGAGGACAAGTAAGCGAGTTAACGAGGACAAGTTGACGAGTTGACGAGGATATATAGACGAGTAGACAACGGGGCGCAATATTTTGCCAATAGCAACGCCCCTTTGTTTACCCGTCTACTTATTTTTGCAGAATAAAAAGAAAAGCATTATCTTTGCATTATCCTTTAAAAAGAAAAGAAAAGGATACATCAATATTAAACATAAAAGAAGGATGATAATCAAAGTATGCGGACTGCGCGAGGAGGGGAACATCCGCGATGTGGAGAATCTCGGAGCAGACTTGATCGGCTTCGACTTCCGCCCCGGGAGCGAACGCTATGTGGAGATGGTTTCGTCGAATACGGGTATTATGCCCGACTATTCGGCCGAACGGTTCAATGGCGGAGATTGCCAGGGCAAGGAAAACGAAAATGAAGTCTGCACGGACGGCAGAATAAGCTACAGCAACGCATCGGAACAGAGAACCACGAAGCGCTCCGGAACATTTGCCGACGACATGCCGCAGAACATCATCACGCGCATATACAATTATCATCTGGACTACGTGCAGCTGAACGGCAATGAGAGCGGGACGATGATTGACAACCTGCGCCGCACCGTAGACCCCGATATCCGCAAGGGTTTGAAAATAATCAAGACTATAAGCATAGAGAAAGAGAGCGACATGGACAAATGGCATGAATATAAAGGACATGCGGACTTGTTGCTTTTCGACATGAAGCATACGGCGAATGGCGACTATGGCGGATGCACGGGTTGGGATATGATTGAAGCGTATAGCGGCGACATTCCCTTCATCATCGGCGGTATCGGCATGGATGATGCCAATAGAATAAGGGGAATCAGAAACCCGATGCTTGCAGGAGTGAACCTCGACGAAGCATTTGAAGTTTTCCCCGGAATGAAGGATACCGAAAGACTTAAACGCTTCATCAAAGAACTGGAAAAGAAATGAAAATCGCACTGATTGACAATTACGACAGCTTCACATACAATCTCATGCATCTCGTGCGCAGCCTTGGCACGGATGTGGACGTAATAAAGAATGACAGGTTCCGCCTGGGCGACCTGGTTGCGTATGACAAGATATTGCTAAGTCCCGGCCCTGGCCTACCAAGCGAGGCAGGACTGCTCCTTGACGTGATAAAGGAATATGCAGGGAAGAAGCCCATTCTCGGCGTCTGCCTTGGGCATCAGGCTATAGCGGAAACCTTCGGTGCAAGGCTGAAGAATCTCGAAAAAGTGGTTCACGGCATATCTTCGCCATGCAGGACGATTGCCGACGATATGCTGTTCCGCGGTCTGCCAGCGGAATTCAAGGTGGGCCGCTACCACAGTTGGGTGGTCGTCAAAGAGAATTTGCCGGCTTGTCTTGAGGTCACTGCCATGAGCGATGACGGGGAGATAATGTCAATCCGCCATCGGGAATATGATGTGCGCGGAATACAGTTTCATCCAGAGAGCGTGCTCACACCGACGGGCGGCGAAATAATGAAGAACTGGCTTGATGCGTAAGGGCGGTCACCGACCATAAATGCCTATCCCTGCCGCCAGCAGTCAAGGGTGCGACGGCAATCCCCTACCCCATGAAATCCTTCTCGATCCATTTCACCACGCTGTCGTCCTCATTACAGCCGATAACCTCATGGGCAACGGCTTTCACTTCATCAAAGGCATTGCTCACGGCAACACCCCAATCGGCAATTTTCAGCATCGGGATATCATTCAGATTGTCACCGAACACCACAACTCTTTCTGCTCCCGTCCTTGCTGCAAGTTCCTGTATTGCGGCAGCCTTTGTCGTCCCCTCCACATAGAGGTCGATAAAGCCGGCATCCTCATTGAATATATCATGATAGCAGTTGTAAGCACAGCTTATTCCCTCCGCATCAATGTCGTCAGCGATGGAACGAAGGTCGCTGAACCTCCCCATACTGAATATCAGCATCGCTCCATCCTGGGTGGCATCAGCAGAAAGACGGTCTACGGGATGCAGCCTTTTCAGCTGTCCCTGCACACGGGGCGCAATGAACTCTTCCTCCTCAGGAGTAAGTTCCCTGACATGATGCACGATAATCTGATTCTCATGCTTGTAATAGATAAAGGGATTGTTGCCGTGTCTTTCAAAGATACGGATAAGCCGGCGGATGTTTTCCTTTGGTATGATGCGCGCCGAGTCATATTCCATCGTGCGGTTGTTCCACATGGCGCAACCTGCCATCACAATAAAGGGCAGATTGGCATCCACATCCTTCATCAGGTCTACCACCGTGGCCGGTGTGCGTGCCGTGGCGACGGTAAACATCGCGCCCTGACTTATCAGCGAATTGAGTTTGCTCACTGTGGTTGGTGACAATACGGAGTCCTTGTTCAGCAAGGTTCCATCCATGTCGCTTACGTATAGGGTTTTGTTCATGAGATATGAAGTTGACGAGTTAACGAGTTGACAAGCGGACGAGCCGCAAGCATCGGATTATGAATTACGCATTACGGCTTACGGGCAATTTCTTCATGAAGATATAGAAGGCCACACTCATCATTATGCCGGTGAGGGTCCACGATACGGGATAGGCAGCCATCAGTACCTTGAAACTCCTGTAATGCTCCGCCACTCCGAATATCCACACGATACGCAGGAGGCACGTGCCGAAAACCGTAATCACCGTAGGCAATACCGATCTGCCCATGCCGCGCAATGCCGCACCCGGAATCTCATAGAAGCAGGCTATGGACTGAGTGGCAAGGGCCACGAGAATCCTCTCCGAGCCGAATGCCAACACCTCCGGATCCGTGGAGAAAGCGCTCAAGCACAGCGTATGTTGCCACGATATAAGCAGATTGCTGGTCAGGCAGAACGCCATGCCCAAACCCATACAAATCCAGAAGACGCGCCTCACGCGCTTGTTGTCTCCCGCTCCATAGTTCTGTCCGATAAAGCTTATTGCGGCTCCGTTAAATGCCACAACGAGGAAATAGCAATACGATTCGAAATTGAGCGATGCCGCCGAACCGGCTATCGCCGCAGCCCCATACCCGTTGATTGCCGACTGCATCAACACGTTGGAGAAGGAGAATATCATTCCCTGGATACCTGCCGGCACGCCTATCTGGAGCATCCTTTTCAGTTCCTCCCATTTTATGTGCATCTCCTTGACTACAAGTCGGTAGGGATCGCTCTCGCGCAGGAGAATCCTCACTATCAGCACAGCACTTATCACATTGGAAATGCTCGTGGCGATGGCAACTCCAGCCACGCTCATGTCGAAACCGATGACGAAGACAAGATTGAACACCGTATTCACGATGCCGGCTATAAGCAATATATACAACGGACGCCGCGTATCGCCGATGCTGCGCAGGATTGCGGCGGCGAAATTGAAGATAAGGAAGAAGGGAATTCCGAGGAAATAGATTCTGAGATAAACCACGGAGAGGTCGATGACGTTCTCCGGCGTGTCGATAAGTTCGAGGATGGGGCGCGCCACGACTTGTCCGACAATCATCAGCAACACGCCGCTCACCACGGAGACGAGCGCTATGGTGTTAATGGCATCACGTATGCTCTGCCGGTCGTTCTGCCCTATGTGGTTGGATATTATCACGTTGGCTCCCATGGAAATGCCCAGGAAGAGATTGATGAGCAGATTGATTACGGGACCGTTGCTTCCCACTGCGGCAAGCGCTTCCCTGCTGGCGAAGTGTCCCACCACTGCCACGTCGACGGAATTGAAAAGCTGCTGCATCAGACTGCTGGCAGCAAGCGGCAGGGCAAAAAGGAGAATCTTCATGAACAACGGTCCATGAAGCATATCTATTTCCATCTTTCCCTTTTTCTTGTCAAAACTCATTTTCTTAATTACATGCTTACTAACAGCAGACATCCACATTGATATCTGTAACGACGGGAAAACGACTTTTCCCATCACTAATTTAGGGAATTTCTATATTAAATCTCTTCTTCTTCCCCGTTCATTATATCCTCCACCTCGTGTTCAGTAATGAGGTTGAAGTCTCCGGGGATGGTGTTCTTCAAAGCCGATGCCGCGAGAGAATACTCCAGACAGCGCTGGTTGTCGTCACCCCACTTCATATAGGCATGAAGATATGCAGCGATGAAGGCATCGCCCACGCCCATCGGGTCGATGACATTGTCGATGTCGTAGATGCGCGTAGTATACAGTCTACCCTCGGCATAAAGCACGCCGGAGAGCATGTGATGACTTGCAGAGAGGGTGTTTCTCAGAGCGATAATCATCTTCTTCGCCTTGGGCATAAGCTTTGCCGCCTTTCTGAAATACTCCTCAAATGCCGCTTTGTCTATCTCGTAGTCGGCCGTTGTCGGCTTGAAGCTTGGCGGCGTAATGCCTGTGATAAGCTCCCATTCGCCGCTGGTACCGAAGAGGATGTCGCTCTTCTCCGCCATCGGGAAAAGCACGTCGTGGGCATCCTTGCCGTATCTCCACAGGTTCGCCCTATGGTTGATGTCGCAAGAGATGATAAGCCCTTCGCGCTCTGCCTCATCCACAGCCTCCCTTGAGGCATCGGCGGCACCCTGCGAAAGGGCGCTCGATATGCCCGACCAATGATAGAGCATGGCATCTCGGAAAGCCTCTTTCCAGTTTACTATGCCTGCCTTCATCGTGGTGAGCGAAGAATCCTCACGGTCATATACGATGCTTGAACTCCTGAGCGAAGCGGACTCCTCGTAATAGTACAGGCCGAGCCTGTCGCCGCCCATCACGATATTGTCCACACCCACGTTGTATCTACGGATCTCGTCCTTGCAGGCGAGTCCTATCTTGTTGTCCGGAAGGCGCGTCACGTATTCCACGCTGTCGCCCATCATGGCGAGCGACACGGCTACATTAGCCTCGCTGCCACCGAAGAATCCGTTCCATTTACTACCTTGCGTGATGCGCTCCTTGCCGGGGCGCGTCATCCTGAGCATTATTTCTCCGAATGTTACAATCTTTTTCTTCATATAGATTTGCAGTTTTCGACTTCAAATATACATCTTTTATTTCTCACCTTAAAATAAAACCGCCGTTTATAAAGATTATTTAGCGTAAACGTTCTCATATACAGACTATCTGCCGCATTATCATAACAATTATTGGTTCAATCTTCCGGTTTGGACAAATGAAACAAAAGAAAATATCCAGTCAACAACTGAAGAGGTGAGGGTAAAAGCAATTATGCTCTATTCCACAAGCGTCTACGAGTTTAACGGAAGAATCGAGTAGGAGGTAAACACTAATCATAGGTGTTATCTCCTACTTTCGTATTTACCGACCTCTCACACCACCGTACGTGCCGTTCGGCATACGGC